>Ga0272446_1000073_pt1 | contig 125189 bp, 103 predicted proteins | sample YNPCB0061_FD_194587 | JGI IMG/M metagenome (GOLD analysis project Ga0272446, IMG submission 194587) | Hot spring microbial mat communities from Yellowstone National Park, WY, United States - YNP-CB-006-1 | ecosystem: Environmental > Aquatic > Thermal springs > Hot (42-90C) > Sediment | place...
GGCCGAAAATGGCTCTCTTTCTTCACAAGGGCGAAGGTTAGAATCGGACTTACATTATGCTCATCGCAAGCCGTTAGAATCGCTTGCGCAACCTCTCTATCTCCCGCAATTTGGGTAAAAAACTGAATAACGGATTCTCGGGTGTCTGGATTTCGATAGAGGTTCAGTGCCATTTGCTCGCCCAAAACCTCTTCATTTGTTGATATTGAGACTTCTTCAAAGGGTCTAGTCTCAAAACTCCAAGAGGCGATGAGCACAAAAGCAAGGGCTAAAATAGCCATCGCAACCGCGTACTTATTCATGGCACGGTATTTTAAGACCAAAAGAGCAAATGTCAAGTGTTTTTTTAACTTGTTCCCAAAATTTCTGCAATTTTGTCCAAAAATTCCCGAGATTTGAAGGGTTTGTTTAAAAAATAGCGTCCCCGCACCTCAATTCCGAACTTTTCAAGCTCATTGTCCGGGTAACCGGAAATGAAAAGAACGGGAAAATTCAGACCCATTTCTCTTAGCCTATTCACCATTTCAGGACCACTCATTCCTGGCATGACAACGTCAGTAATCAGCAAGTTCCAGTGCACCTTATCAACACCAAAAAAGTTTAAGAGGTCTTCTGCTTTAGAAAAACTTTGGACATTGTGTCCGTGACGGGATAAAATTTTTGTGACATACTCACGGATCATAATGTCGTCTTCTACCAAAAGAATTGAAAGTTTTTTGAGCTCTTGCCGAGTTTCCGTCTCTTCCACTTGTTCCTTTGCCGTCAAATGCGCTGGAAAAAAGATCCGAAAGGTACTCCCCTTTCCCTCCTGAGATTCAACAGTGATGTGCGCATGATTTTGCTGCACAATGCCATACACGGTGGCCAAACCTAGTCCCGTCCCTTTACCAGGTTCTTTCGTGGTATAAAATGGTTCAAAAATGTGAGGGAGGACCTCACCTGGAATACCCAAACCCGTATCGTTAACCGAAAGCTCTACATAGGTTCCGGGAAGCATTAGCTCTTGACCATCATAAACAGAGGTTTCCAAAACAATTTTCTTGGTACCTATGGTCAATACGCCTTTATCGGGCATGGCATCTTGGGCATTGAGACATAAATTCATTAACGCTTGTTCAAACTGAGCCTTGTCGATTAGACAATTGGGAATATTTTGATCAAAATTAAAATTCAAGCTAATCGATTCTTTCAATAGGCGACGAAGGATGACTTCCATTCCCAAAATCAAGTGATTAATGTTGCAGTTTTCTGGGGTTCGCATTTGACGGCGGCTAAACGCTAAAAGCTGAGACGTTAGAGCGGCTGCCTTTTGCCCGGCTTCAAGAATGGTTGCCACATCGCGAGCCTGCGATGAGCCTGGGGGAAATTCTGACAACAGAAGCTCGGAGTAGCCATTGATAACGGTCAAAATGTTGTTAAAATCATGGGCAATGCCCCCCGCCAAACGACCTAAACCTTCCATACGCTGGCTTTCCCTTAGCTGATGCTCCAAACTTTTATGCAAGGTATTATCAAATAAAAAGCCTAGGATGTATGATCGCTCTTTATTCTCTGGGTTTCCAATAAGAAAGTTTGCAATTACATTCACTTTTTGTCCATTTTGTCGGCGAAGATTCATCTCAAAATTTTGTAAGCCATGAGCCACCTGAATGGTATCTTCAACTTGTCGTAAAATCTCATCATCGGGAAACACCTGTCGAAACGGAAATCCAATCGCAAAGGACTTGGAAGGGAAACCAAAAATTTTAACAAAGCTCGTGTTGCATTCCACAATCCGCCAATCACAATCCATTAAAAAATCACCCGTCATGTCTTCTTCAAAAAAACGCCGATAGTATTCCTCACTCTGCATTATCCGCTTAATCTGGGCCTCTTTTTCAGCAAGTTCTTGGCGTAAAAGAGAAAGCTGAGCAATTTCTTTTTGTAATTCCTGTATTTCTGTGGAGCGGAAGGCAAGGAAGACATCTTGTAGGCACTCAAATTTTCCTGGATTTCGTTGCCAGTTGATTAGGCTGAAATCATTGGGTGGCTCCCTCAAGGAATAAATCAGCCAAGACGCGATGGCTTGGTTTTCGATTTCTTGACGAACATGGCTGGGTAAATATTCACGAAATATCACCTCAAATTCGTTTAAGGGCAAAAAGGGAGGAACAAAAAGCCAATCTTGGGGTGGCTGCTTGTCTAAGTGAACGAAATCACAAAAAACGTTCAATTTTGCGTCGAGTTCCACAGAGAGAGTTTGCAAATCGGTTGACTGAATTTCATGCCAAACTTCTTGATTGAGGATCATCACTCGAAGAGGCAGGGCAATGGTTTGAAAATGTTGGATGAAAGACTTCACATAAATTAATTCCTCGGTCTTGCCAGAAATCACGACCCAAAAAATGACTGAGGCTGAATCTGTGCTCATAGGATTAAAAGTCTAACTCCTTGTCCAACATCTGACCTAATTTTTACTTATTTTTGAAGTAGATTTCTACATTGAAACCAGTATACTGATGTTGTTCAATCAGAGTGTAATTTTTGTAGTCACTCATTATTAAATAGAGGTCGCCCCTTCTTTCGTACGGAATTCGAGCAACCCAAACCTGATCAACGTAACCCTGCCGCAGTGCCGCGTCAAAAACAGCTTGTCCCCCTAAAATCAAAACCCGCTTATACCTTTTTTTAATGTGAGGATCCGCCATCAGCTCATCAAGGGGTTTAGATTGGCGCGAAACCACAGCCCAGGTTGAATTGGGGTAGGCTTTTTGAAGCTTTAGTGCGTAGGCTCCCATGGCCTGGCGGGTTCGCCTACCCAGGACAATGAGAGCATCAGAAAGCCGCTGAAGAAGCCACTCTCGAAACCACTTTTTTTCAGCGGGGTCTTCTCCGCTCATTTCTTGAACTGAGGACCCCATGCAGTTGTTTTTGTCAAGCGAAACTACTAATTCAACAATCATCCCGACTTCTTGGGTAGGGTTTTGGAAGGAACGTATAACGGAATGTTTTCACGGTTCTGCCATTGTCGGCCAGCAACAAAAAACAAGAGGGCAAAAACAACCAAGATACCCAAAGATGTCACAATCCACCCCAATTGTCGCCCATCGGTCACTTGATAAAACAAGGTGGCCACGCTCCAAGCAAGCACGGCAAGATACACCCCGCTGATAAGGGACCAACTTGTTCCCACTTCTTTGACCATGGCACTAATGGCTGCAACGCAGGGAATGTACAAAAGAATAAAAAGCAAGTATGCATAAGCGCGCCAAGGGTTGTTCTCAAAACCTAATCGTATCTGCCCCAAGGTGCTTGCTTCAGATTCTTGAACTTCTTCAATCACATTCAAACCCAGAGGATCCAAAAGCCCCACGCCAAGGCTGGCCAAGTCAGTCCAAAGGGTGTCAAAAGCTCCCCTTAAGCCTCCTATCAGATCGAAGCCGCTTCCTTCTGTTTCTTCGTTAGCAATTCCTATTTCAGCTTCACGCCCGCCATCCTCTGTTGATAGTTCCAGGGTTTTACCAAATTGGGTTTGGCTGTAAAGGCTGTTCAAGGTTCCAATCACGGCCTCCTTGGCAAACAATCCTGTGAAAAGCGACACCGCAGCTGGCCAGTTTTCCGATTCCACCCCCATGGGTGCGAATAGGGGCTGGATGGCAGCCCCTGCCGAGTTGAGAACGGTGGGAGCCTCACTGTCTTCGCCCCAACTCCCATCTAAGCGTACGGTATTGAGCACACCCAAAATTGCGACCATCAGAACAATGACCCGACCCGCTTTGAAGATGAATCCTTTAAGATTCCGCCAGGAAATGAGTAAAATGTGCTTTAGTCTTGGTCGGTGGTAAGCAGAAATTTCAAGAACGAAGGGGCTCAACTTTCCCTTGAACAGAGACTTGCGCAATAACAGACCCGTTCCAATGCTCAAAAGCATTCCTGAAAGGTAGAGACTAAAAATCACCACCCCCGCCGATTGAGGAAAAAAGGCCGCAGCAAATAGTGCATAAACCGGAAGCCTCGCCCCACAACTCATCAAAGGAGCCATAAAAACCGTTAACAACCGGTCACGCTGATTTTCGAGGGTGCGCGTTGCCATAATGGCTGGCACAGTACATCCAAATCCTAGAATCAGAGGGACAAAGGCTTTTCCGGGTAAGCCAAGGGAGCGCATCAAGCGGTCCATTAAAAAGGCCGCCCGACTCAAATAACCACTATCCTCTAAAATGGCCAAAAAGAAGAACATAAAGAAAACGATGGGGATGAAGGTTGAAACAGACTGAATCCCCACCCCAATCCCCTGGGTGAGCGCCCCATTTAACCATTGGGGAGTTCCGACCTGGCTAAGAAAGTTATTTGGCCACTCCACAAAAAACAACCCAAAGAGTTGGTCAAAAAAATTGATGAAGGCGCCCCCTAAAACCATAGTCATCGAGAACGTGAAGTACAAAATCCCCAAGAAAATGGGATAGCCCCAAAATCGGTGCATGACCACACGGTCAATTTTTTCAGATAGGTGGACGTGCGCACGTTTTCTCACAATCACACGGGCTAACAATTTTTCAATGTAAAAAAAACGGTGTTCGGCAATCAAAATGTCTAAATCAACTTGGTGGTGCTGCGTCAAGATTTTTTCTTCTTCATCGCGTCGAGCTAAAATTTCCGGTGAACTCCTGACAAGCTCTTCAACCACAGGATCATGTTCAAATAGCCTTAATGACAACCAAGAACTTTGAAGATTGAGCCGCTGAGCAAGGGGTTCCACTAAGGACTGTAACTTTTTAACACTTGAAACTACGTCTTCTGGATAGGGCAGGAGCAAGGGTTTTTGTTTTTTAGATGAAACCTGTCCACTTAATGGGTTGGTGTAGAGGCTCTCCACGCGAAGGGGGGGAAGAACCTCCTGAATGGCAAGGGCATCGATAATCGCTTGTTTGAGTTTCTCCAGGGATCTCACATCGTGGGCTATAACCGACAAAATCGGTGCACCCAACTGTTCTTCTAGTTCATTGAAATTAAAGCCCAACCCATGACGCTCGGCAATGTCCATCATGTTTAAGACAACGATGCATTTGAGACCTGCCTCGCGGATTTGAGTTGTTAGATAAAGATTTCGTTCCAAATTACTCGCATCCACAACATTGACAACTACATCAGGTTTTTGGGTCAACAGGAAATTTGCCGCCATTGCTTCATCGGGTGAAGCTGCTGTAAAACCATAAATTCCCGGTAAATCGATGACTTGAATATGCTCATTGCCAAGAAGATTGCCCTGCACAATTTCTACGGTAATCCCTGGCCAGTTTCCCACGCGCTGTTTGCTTCCCGTTAAACCATTGAAAAGCGAGCTCTTTCCCGTATTGGGGTTACCACTCAGAACGACGGTTGGCTTCATTCCACTACCTCCACCTGTAAAATCGACGACTCATCCCTCCTGAGGGTAAGGTTGTAACCCCGAATCTTGATTTGAATGGGATCACCAAAAGGGGCTACCTTGATGACCTGCCCCTCCACCCCCCTTGTTAATCCCATGGCCAAGAGTTTTTGACGGTAGAGACTTGGACCCTGTTCAAAGCCCACCACTTTGAACCGCTGCCCAACCTTCAAGTCACGCATGAAACCCCTCCAAAAGTTAGTCTTGACTAATTTTAGGTTTAACCTAACGGTGTGTCAAGCGAAAATTCAACAATAACTCGACTTTCTTAGAAGTACTGTCTAAAGAACTAATTTCTTAAGCTTAAAGAATTGAGAAGATTCTATTTTCGATTTTTTAGGCGCTGAGGGAATCACTCTTCAGAGCATGCCTGTTCAGACGGGGAAGAGTTTTGATCGATATTTTTCTTGTATTCATCATAACGAAAGGCCTTGCATTGGAAGCAATTTTGCTTAAGGTAATCCATTAACTGCTCAAGGCGATGTGCCGCATCTTGACTGATCACGTGCTCAAGGCTACAAGCAATGGATTCAGCCTCTTCATTGGGCATTAACAAGATGGTGCTGAAGAAATCTTTGAGGAGGGTGTGCCGCTCTGCCACTTGCTTGGCCAGGCATGACCCTAAATCGGTAAGCCTCGGCCCTGTTTTACGGTCGTACTCAATGTAGCCAAGTTCTTTAAGATGTTGAAGGGCTGCCGTCACGCTTGGCATTTTAACACCTAGCTCACGTGCAATGTCCTTATTATGGACGGTGGCTTGTTGTTGGGATAAAAACCAGATCACTTCCAGATAATCTTCAAGACTTTCAGAGACACTTTTGCGTTGAGGTTTAACGGTCATCATCATTTTTAGTGTAACCGAATTGGCGTTTTAATCAATCTTCTTCTTTGTAAAGATAACGTTCTTGGATGTTCGAGGTGGAACGAAGCAAATTCTCTTTCACCCCAGGCGCAGCTTGACTCAGCAGGCGAATGGCTTGTCTTACCTTGAGCCGAAGGCTGTTTTGTCCGAATGGACAGGTTAGGGCTTCTTGCAAGAATCCCTCCTTCCTCGAATAAGCAACAATTTGGTCCACACTTACAAAGGCCAGGGGGCGGATAATGACCGCCTGATAATGGTCATATCGCATCAAAGGTAACATGGTACTCACTTGCCCCTTAAAGGCCATGTTCATGAGTAGGGTTTCAATCATATCATCGAGATGATGACCTAACGCAACCTTGGTAAAGCCATTTTCCCGTGCAAATTCCAAGAGTTCAGTGCGCCGCTGGGTAGAACACCACCAGCAATTGAGCTTCTTTCCTGGTTTGAGGCGCCCTTGAATGGCTACAGGAATTTCATGCGTGACTACTCCCCATTCACGAACCCATTCCAAAAAATGGGGTGCCGATCCGCAACCCACAAAATCTGCCTTGATGTGAGCCGCTTCGAAATGAAAGGGAATTTGAAAGTGTTTTTGTAAGTGCACCAAGTGGATGAGTAGGGTCAGCGAATCCTTACCCCCGCTCAGCCCTAGAAGAACTCGATCGTTGGGCTCAATCAAACCGCCCAAGAGAGCACGTGCCACCCGCTTGAGGATTCCTGCGTTAGGAGGAGGGAGAGTCATGGCTCACACTTTGGGTGAAAATTTTACGGGTGGGATAAGCGATGGCAATGTCGGGGTTTTGGGCAAAAGTTCTCAGTACCTCCTCCACCACATCATTTTCGCTTTGGCGCCGTCGGCGTGGTTCACAAAGATAACGCATGGTCAAAAGGATGCCATGCTCTTTCAACTTGGTGTAAACCACAGGGCTAAAGTTGCGTTGGTTGATGTAGAACTGCTTGGAGGCTTCCTGAATACTTTTTTCAGCTTCGTTGACCGTGTTGCCTTTTAATCGATTCAATATGTCTTGAATCAAGTTTTTTGCTTTTTGCCAATTACTCTCAAAGGTAATGGTGACGCCAATTTCGTGCCAAACAAAGGAAAAACCGGCGTGGTAGTTCCGAAAAGTTTCGGTGAATACCCGAGCATTAGGAATGTAGATGATGCGTCCCGTCGTCTGATCAGCTTCAACCCAGCTTCCCACCTCTAAGGCAACAATCCGAAAGACTTGAATGTCAATTACATCACCCACATCGTTACCAATTTGAATTCGATCACCCACCGCAAAAAGACGCGTCGTGATGATGTAAAGCCAGGCGATAAAATTCGCAATTGGATCTTTGAGAGCAATCGCCAACCCCGCTGAAAGTAAGCCCAAATAAGTCGGCAAGCCACTAAGTCCCTCAGACCAGAGGGCAATCAGAATTAAAAGCGAGACAATGAAAACTCCCGAGGAAATGACACGTCGAATGATGAAACGGGCCTTAGGTTTATCAAAACGTTTGAGGAAGATCGCCAATAGAACCGAACGTAATGCCAACGCGATAATCAAAATTACGAGGGTCAATCCAATTCGAGCAAGGGTTTGATGATCAAACGAGAATATATTTTTGATTTGCTCAAAAAATTCGTTCATGAATTTCCCATCTGGTTCACATAAAGAACCTGTGTTGGGTAAGCAAATTGAATGCCCTCGCGGTGAAAGAGCTCCATGATAGACAGATTGATAGCTTGTTGCACATCCATGTAGTGATTGTAATCCCCGTCCAAAACAAAATACACCGATTCAAAATCCAAAGAGTAGGGCCCGTATTGAAAAAAGTGGCTGCGATCAAAGCGTACGTCTGCCTGCTGCTCAATAGCATTTTTAATGAGTTCCGGAACCAGCTTGACCTTATCGAGAGGGGTTTCATACAAGATCCCTAATCGAAAGACCACGCGGCGTTGAAACATGCGTTTGTAGTTTCGCACACGGCTTGAGGTGAGATCGTGGTTAGCCATGATTACCTGCTCCCCACTCAAACTTCTGAGGCGGGTGGTTTTGAGGCCAATGTACTCCACGGTTCCCATGAAATCACCCACAATGATAAAATCCCCCAATTCAAAGGGACGATCTAAAACTATCGCAAAATAACTAAAGAGGTCTCCCAAAATGGCCTGGGCTGCTAAAGCCACCGCCACCCCCCCGATTCCCAGCCCCGCCACCACAGCGGTAATATCAAATCCAAAGTTGTCCATTAAAAAGACGGCGCCGACTATCCAAATAACGGTGTTCAAGGCGGGATAAAGACCCTTGAAGGCGGTTTTTTGATGCTCATTGATAGTTTTGAGTTCGTTATCGTTTATGACTTTTTTGATGAAGGATGAAATGGCAAGGATGACCGAGATCGTTACAGCGATCACCAAAGCGCCGTTGAGAACCTGGGTGACCATTTCCGAAAATGGATAATTCTTGAGCACCACATAGAGAAGCACAACGTAAAGGAGGGGAACCAATCTTTTCTGGATTACTTCGATGATGAAATCGTCCCAATTGGTGGATGTTTTTTCAGCCCATTTTTTGAGTTGACGAATGAACACCATATTAAAAAGCCACAGCAAGGTAAAGCCAAGGACCAACCACGCCAAGCTCAAAAGATATTCGTAAACCGTACTTCCCCAGATTTCCCAGGATAAAAATTCATTTAAGGTTTGCAGAAATTGATTCATCCAGTTCTCGTTCCCCGCTTTATACCATGTTTATTTGGAAAGATCGACGCAGTGGTTCAATCTCCTAAACCATAAAATGGAATCCTAGGTCTTAAATCAAGTCCCCGTTAAGCCGATAAGGACAACAGAGGACAACCATGAAATTAAAGTACAATGCACCTGTCACGTTCAGCTTTGCCCTGATTGCCACCTTTATCCTGATCTTAGATAAGTTTTTATTTCCCGGAATGATCGCTCAGTGGTTTACAGCGCCAGGACGCGGCTGGGATCCCACCAATCCTGCCCACTATTTCTCCTTGGTGTTTCATGTTTTTGGCCATGAGAGTTGGTCCCACCTGTGGAGCAACTTCCTCATCTTGCTATTACTCGGTCCTATCCTGGAAGAAAAATACGACTCGCAGAGCTTCCTCACCATGATCGCGGTCACCGCCCTCACTGTGGGGGTATTTCAAGTTCTCCTCGCCCAGCCTCCCCTCACCGGCTCCAGCGCGATCGGCTTCATGATGATCATGCTCGTGAGTTTTGCCCGAATCAAACCTGGTGAAATCCCCATCAGCCTAATTTTGATCTTCTTGGTCTACCTGCTCAATGAGCTGACACGAGCTACCTCTGATGGCCAGGCGGTGAGCGCAGCTGCCCACATCATTGGTGGTTTATGCGGAATCATTTTTGGATTCATGAAGAACGGGCAAAGCGCCCAGCCGGCTACTCGCCCCGTCTAACTGCCGCTAAGCGCCGCTTGGGCTAGTAAAAAAGCTCCTTCCAAACCCGAATGAGCCAACGATGGAGGTTGTAATCGGCTCTCCCAGTCCTCCATCGGGCTGTTCGTGCCTAAGTAACCCGCCGAAAAATTTTTGATATAAGAACGCACCTTTGGAAATAACCCATCCTTTGCCATAACGCCCCCACCCAGCACCAAAACCTGGGGCTGAAGGCAATAACACAAATTCAGGCAACCACGCGCCAGGTAGCGTGCTTCTAGGTCCCAGGCGAGATGCTCGGTTGGCAAATCCTCGGAAGCCCTTTCCCATCGAGTCTTAATGGCTAGACCACTGGCCAGTCCTTCCCAGCAATCGTCGTGGTAGGGGCAGATTCCCCTAAAGTCATCATCGGCTTCGCGCTTGATGAACTGATGCCCCGCTTCAGGGTGCATCATGCCCTCCCAAATATCTCCTTGAACCACCACACCCGCGCCTATTCCCGTTCCAACCGTCACATAAGCCAGGGAGTGAACGCTTCGCTGATGAAATTCAGCCAAGGCAGCCGCATTCACGTCGGTAGTCACCCTGATGGGGCAGTCCAGTTGAAGGCGCAAATACTCTCTCCAATTGAACCCAATCCATTCCTGCTTGGGAGACTGTTGAATCACCCCATCCATGATGGGTCCAAAACTGGCAACCCCCACTGCAAGGATGTCCCATCCTTCAACATGGCGTTCGTCAAGAAATTGTGTTAACTGTTGCTGCGCCCGCTTCGGTTCGGTCGAAGGAATCTGGACAAACCGTTCCTCCTGCCACTGGGTTGCGCGTAGGGCGGCCAAAATTTTGGTTCCCCCGGCCTCAATCGCCAAAAGACTGGGCTTCATGTGGACTTATTTGAATTCCGAAGGGTTACCGAGGGCGGTTCGAATTTGTTCAGCAATGGCAGCCATTTCATAGGGTGGTAATTGTTTTCGGTTCGACGGTCCAAAGCGAAGCCCAAATCCATCACCCTCTTTACGTGGAACTACGTGAAGATGCGCATGAAAGACTTCTTGGCCGGCTTTTTCTCCATCTGCCATGTAAAAATTAACGCCTTCACAGGGTATGTCGGTCTGTCGAATGGCACGGCTTAACTTTAACGCAACTTTGAAAAGATGGGCGGCCACCTCGTCATCCATATCAGCGGCGCTCGCTACTCCTTGTCGTGGAATCACCAAAAGATGACCGGGGTTGATAGGGCTAATATCCAAAAAAGCAACCACCACATCGTCAGCATAGACCTGGTACGAGGGCAATTCCCCTCGAAGGATTTTTGCAAAAACATTATTGGGATCGTAGGGCGTCATAATGATGCTAACCTCCAAGGCAATCGTTCACCCGCCATGAGCGGCACGGCGTTATGATAAAGTTTAGACACAGTCCAGAATTCTTTTTCAAGACGAATTTTACCCGAATTGAGTGGTAACCCATAAAATTCGGCACCAAACTGACTCACAAAGGGCTCCAACCGATCCAAGGCCCCCCTTTCTTCAAAAAACTGCACTAAAAGCGAAAGAGACACGGGCATGGTGTAGATTCCAGCTTTGGCAGTGACGCCCTCTTTTTCGGCACGGGGATGAGGGGCACTGTCTGAACCAAAAAAGAACTTGGGATTTCCTGATAGAGCAGCCTCTTGGATAGCTTGGCGATCCTTGGGGGACTTGAGAATGGGCTTGCAAAACAAGTGCGGGTTGAGTTTCCCCCCGGCTAAATCGTCCAAGGTGAACAAGAGATGATGGATGGTGATGGTTCCCGCTACGTTAGAGCTTGAATCCAAAACTGCCTGGATTCCTTTTTGGCTACTGACGTGCTCAAGGACAATTTTTAACTTGGGAAAGTCTCGTTGCAGGGTTTTGAGGTGCTTCAAAAAGCGCTCCTCCCGTTCCATCAAAGGGGCACCCGGCTCTTCACCATGAATACACATCACCAAGCCCACCTTCTCCATGGCCTCCAGGGCGGGGTAGATCATCCTTAAATCACGAATTCCAGTATCTGAATTTGTGGTCACACCATCGGGATAAAGTTTCCCAGCAATCGCTCCGGCATTTTTTAATTGAAAAATTACCTCTTCATTGTGTTCCGGACGAATTTGAAAAGTCATCAGGGGAATTAGCCCTGGAGCCGCAGACTCAATGTTGCGCTGATAATTTCTCAGCCCAACTGGTTCCGTAATGGGTGGAACAGTGTTTGGCATGACCAGCACCCTTGCCCAGCCCGCCTTTAGGGCATCACGGGAGTAGTCCGAACAAGCGGCACCTTGCCTCAGATGAACATGAAAGTCATCGGGACGGCGAATCACTAAAGTGTTCATTCGGCATTAGGACTTGGCTCTGGTTCTTGGTTGGCTTCAGGTGCTCGCTGGGATCCGGCCTGAGACCAAATTACCTGATTTTGCTTATTGATAAGGCTCACCGTACTGTTCGTTCTAACCATGGCAATCCCGTTACGAAATCCAAGGCCATTATCGTACTGAGGTTCTATCACAAATTTTCCAGTAACATCGATGAAACCCAATTTATCCCCTTCAACGGCTGGGGCTAGTCCCTCAGAAAAATTTGCAGCATAGAGAAATTTTGGCTCAATAACGGTTTTTCCTTCACGGTCGATAAACCCAATTTTTCCCCCTTCGCGGATCATCGCTAAGCCCTCTGAAAAACTCTCGGCATACTCAAAATCTTTGTCAAAGAGCTTTTTTCCTGTTTTGTCAATGAAGAAAAAGCGCTCATTTTTGACTACGGCGGCAACCCCCTCTGAAAAAGGTCGGGCAAAGTCATATTCCAGGGGAATCACCACCTGGCCACTTTTATCAATAAATCCCCCTAGGTTATCTTTTACAACAATCCCAAGGTCTTCTGAGAAGGGAATTGTGAGCTGATATTCTGGTGCAATGGCCACTCGTCCCTCGCGATTGACATAACCGTAAAGCCCATTTTTCGTAAAAACAGCCATGCCATCCGAAAAATCAGCTAGGTAATCGTATTCAAAGGGAATTACTTCCTTTCCGCTCGCATCAATTGCTCCAAACTTCCCGCCCTTTACAACAACGGCAAGACCCTCTTTGAAACTGGATCCGTTTTCGTATTGCGGTTCAATGACGATTTCACCTTTAGTATTGATAAACCCCAGCTTCCCATTTTGAACTACTACCGCAAGTCCCTCCGAAAAATCCCCAGCACCCTCAAATTGAGGTTTTAAAATTACCTGCCCTGTTGAATCAACAAAACCGATCAACCCATTTTCGAGAATTCGAAAAAGGTTATTACCATCAGGTGTTTGACAGCTTGCAAAAATCACCGCTAAAAAGAAAACTACCCCTTTTTTTAATTTTGTGAACAATTTTGACTCCTTCATTCCAAAAATATATTCCTGATATATATCATAGTCCAACGTAGTTTAGACCATTCTCGATGTTTCGTCTATTGAAGAGAACCCCTCATTCGAGCGGCGCAAAACCTGAAATATACCTATAACGTGTCGAGGGACGGTACTTCTAAACGATAATTAACCGAACTTTGACTTCATTGGAGCGCATACCAAGACCACGATGGTTGTTCCTAGCCGCCGTCCTCCTCGCCGCGCTTTGTCAAGCCGCTTTCCCAGGGTGAATCAATTAACGAAGCGACCTGGCAAGTTCCATTAAAATTCATTAAAAAAATGCAAACGTTTCCAAAAAACCCCTTTACAAAATTTTTAACTGGGTGTAGATTGTTAATGGAAACGTTTTTATTAAGGAGTGGTGTCATGCGTTTATCCCTTTCACGCTGGTTTTTGGTGGCTCTCACTGCAGCCATCATTTTTTCCTGTGTTAACCCCGTGGTTGAAACAAAGAGGGAAGAAATCCCCTTGGGCCCGGCCAACATAACCGTTCAGGCCAATTTACCTTCCGGTACCCCCGAAAATCTTTCCTTGGTGTACCTAGCCTGGCTAGAATCAGGCACCGACGAGTTTATTGAATCAACCGATGTTACCCCTCCCTTCCAGTTCAGTGGAGTGGTGCCTGGGCCCTACACGCTTAAGGTTTTTGGCCAAATTAATGGGGTTGTGTATTTTCAATCAACACAGCAAGTCAATATCAGTAGCACCACCACCCTAACGGCTAACTTATCCCCAACCCGCGCCCTACCTGTTCGGTTCAATCCCACTTCCGCAGCCGTTGCGTCAGGTACTAAAGTTTATTTGAATACACCCACAGCCGGAGCCCGAATCCGCTACACCACTGATAACTCAACTCCCAGCGAATCCTCTACTCTTTATACCGCCGAGGGTATCACCATCAATGCACCAACAACAATTAAGGCAAGGGCCTATGTTGACGGGTTAGACCCCAGTGGTGTAACAGAATCGTCCTATTCGGTTGATAGCAATGTGGTTGCCTCCCCTGTATTCATGCCCACGGCTGAGACATTCAGTGGAGTGTTGGACGTGAACATCTCAACAGCTACTTCCGGTGCCACCATCGAGTACCGTCTTAATGACTCAACACCTCAAACTTACACCGCTCCGATTCAAATCAGTGCAACAACTACCATTCGAGCCATCGCCAAAAAGGCCGGTATGACCAATAGCCCCGAAGTAGTCAAAACTTACACTCGAACGGGTGACCTAATACCGAATCCGCCCCTTTTTAGTCGCGATTCGGGCGAGTTTGATGCTTCCTTCCAACTCACTTTATCCGCAGACCCAGGGGTAACCATCCTCTACACAACCAACGGTCAAGATCCCAACCCTGGAAGTCCCATTTACAGCGCCCCCATCACTATTCCTGCCCAAACAACTACCGTGAAAGCAAGGAGCGAACAGGCAGGAAATTTAAGTGCCATCGTCACAAAAACCTACACTTACAATCCTGCCAATACCCCTTCGCCAGAACCAACCCTTGCTCCCATCAGTGGTAATTACACCCCTGGCATGACGGTCACCCTGTCGCACACCGATGGGACAGCAACCATTTACTACACTACCGATGGAACCGATCCGACAACTTCTTCAACCCAATACAGTTCACCGTTCACGCTCAATCAGCAAGGAGTGGTCACGGTTAAAGCACGTGCAAAAGTAGGAACGCGACCTTTGTCAAACGTTGTTTCAGAAACTTACGTCTTGCAGTCCGGTGGCGGAAACATCCGTATCTACCTTTACCAAGAAAGTTCCACCCCAAAAATTTGGCTTTGGGAAGTGTCGGGTCGTGCCATCATGGAACTGGAGGGCTTCACCTGGCCGGGCCCCAACATGACCCGAGAGGGGACATCCAATTGGTACTATTATGAAATTCCTTCTAATTATTATCCACTCAATAAAAACCTCGGGATGAAATTCAATGGCTCAAACCCTGAAATTAACCTGACGGCTCCCGTCACCTCCTCATATTGGAGAAAAAACAATCAGTGGTACACCTCCAATCCGGATGCTCCCTCAGTATCAGCGACACCTGGGACAAGTACCTTCTACTCAACTTCAGTTAGCGTTACCCTTTTAGCAAATGACGTGACAGATGCAGAATACAAAATTGGCAACGGAAATTGGACCAGTTACACCAATAACCAACAAATTACCCTCGGAGAAGGGTTATCTTCCGGTCAATCGATCACCTTGAGCTTAAGAAGCTTGGCGAAAAGCCTAAGCCAATCTTACACCTATACCAAGGGTGATTCAGGTCAAGTCGTAAGCATCTACTTTAAGAAAACCTCAGGTCCTGCCCCAAAAATATGGTATTGGGAAGAAGGCGGCCGAGCTCTGGCTCAGCTCAAAGGCTTTACCTGGCCTGGACCCGAAATGACCAATGCGGGTGGCGGATGGTGGAAATACGACATTCCTGCCGACCTCTATCCCCTTACCCTTCCTCTGAAGGTTCACTTCGATGGTGGTAGCGCTCTCACGAGAAATCCCCCAACAACGGGTTGGTACAACGGTTCGAGTTGGAGTAACGATAATCCCGATCCGCCGGCGGCCCCCTCGGTGAGTCTCTCTCCCAACGGCGGATGGTTTGAGGCCAGCTCTGTCAGTGTTACCCCCAGCATCACCACCGACCCAAGGGCACCCCTTTCCAGTACTCAGTACAAAATCAATAATGGTTCGTGGGTCAATTACACCAATGGCAACATCAGCGTTCCACTGGGGCCCAATCAAGGCGATACAACTACACTCACCGTTGAAGCCACTAACAGCGCTGGAACCACATCTGTTTCCGCCCAGTTCCGAAAAGGGACCCAGCCCCTGCCGTCCTTCAGTTGGAAAAATGCCAACGTCTACTTTGTGATCACCGACCGTTTCTTTGACGGTAATCCATCTAATAACAACAGCTATGGACGTCCTCAAGTTGATGCGACCGGTAAAAACATCGGTACCTTCCATGGCGGCGATATTCCTGGATTGAAAGCCAAGCTAGATGCTAACTACTTCACCGATCTTGGCATCAATGTTATCTGGATCACAGCGCCCTACGAGCAAGCTCATGGATTTGTAGGAGGCGGTTCGTCGGGTGATTTTGCCCATTATGCTTACCACGGCTACTATGCCCTAGATTTCTCTAATATCGATGCCAACATGGGTACCCGCCAGCAATTCAAAGAGTTTGTGGATGCCGCTCACGCCAAAGGGATCCGAATCATCCTGGACATCGTAATGAACCACTCGGGCTATCCTACCTTAAAAGACATGCAAGACACGGGCTTTAATCCCACCAAAAATAGCAATTTTAGCTGGACTCCTGGATCAGGACAAAATTGGTTTGGCTACCACGATGACGTTCTTGATTACACAAACACCACCGAATGGGGCAAATGGTGGGGAGACTGGGTGCGTGCAGGTCTTCCCGGATACACGCCGCCCGGAGGTGGTGACCTTACCATGAGTTTGGCCTACCTTCCTGATTTCAAAACTGAAGACACAACCCTTCGACCCTTGCCAACCTTCTTACAAAACAAAAGCACCTACGGCGGTGCCTTTGAAAACGGTTATACCAAAACAGGCACCCGACGCGTCCGCGACTGGATAGCCGACTGGTTATCACAATGGGTACGTGAATACGGTATTGATGGCTTCCGAGTGGACACGGCAAAGCACGTTGAAATGGACTCTTGGCTTGCCCTCCGAAGCAAGGCTACCCAGGCCCTACAGGACTGGCGTCAAGCCCAAGCCGCAAAACCAGAAACTCAGCGAGCTCCTGGTTGGGATTGGCAAGATTCTTTCTGGATGGTGGCTGAGGTATGGGGACACGGACCTAGTCAATCACCCTACCACACCGTTCAAGGCGGTGCCTTTGACAGCGTCATTAACTTTGCCTTCCAAGGTGCTGTAGGAAAATCGGGTTCTGGTCCTGGTGCTGCTTCAAGCTGGGAGAGCACCTTCGCCGAATATGCAAATGCCGTGAACAGTAACCCAAACAGCAATTGGAACTTCCTTAGCTACATCTCCAGTCACGACACGGGCGCCGTGTTCCGCAAGGATAAAACCGACGACCAGCAGAAGCGGGCTGGCTCAATGCTGCTTTTGGCTCCGGGCGGGGTTCAAGTGTTCTACGGTGACGAATACGGACGTGCCAACGGTGATGGTGGTTCCGATCAAGACCAAGGGAGCCGATCTTCAATGAATTGGACAGAAATTACAAGCCAGGCGGATAACACCAATAGCATTCTCAATCACTGGCGCCGTGTTGGCCGATTCCGAAACCGCAACATCGCGGTAGGTGCTGGAACCCACCAACAGATATCAGCGACGGGCGCACCCTACGCCTTTGTACGTAACTGGCAAAATACCAACAAGGTGGCTGTTGCCATCGATGCCAGCGCAACCACCGTGACATTCACCCTACCCAATGGTTTCTGGGCTGATGGGACCCAAGTTCGCGACTACTACACAGGCAATACCGCCACGGTCAACAACAACCAGGTCACCATCTCGGGGGTGACGGTGGGCTCACCGGTCTTACTACAACATTCGAGCATTCCGTATCCCTGATGACACAAGTATTCGATCAAGCCGCTCTTCGGAGCGGCTTTTTTTATGGCAGAAGGGTCACTTCAATTTGTCGTTGAGCGTGGTGGTGTTCTAAACGAACTTGGCAGTTGGGTGTAAAGCCTTCTGGGGTCAATCCCAGCCCTTGAATCAAGCGCGTCCAAAGGTTCACCTGGGCAATGGTGGTGGCAATGATCACAATGCCTCTTTCCGAAAAATACTCTTTGAGCTTGGTCACGTGGTCTTCGGTCACGGCAACCGGCGTTTGACAGAGAGCATCAACGTAAGCACTCACCGCCCGCTCCACAGCTGAAAACGTGGACACACTATCCACCGAACGTTTACCCAACAAAGCTTCAAACTCTTGTTGCGTAACGTGGTTGCGCCAGAATTGCTGGGCATTCATATCAACGCAAAAAGGGCAAGCAACCCGTAATGAAACTTGAAGGCGAATCAACTGAAGCTGACGCTTGGACACCTCGCGATCATGATGAGCAACCAGGGCTTCCATTACCCCTACGCTCACCAAGGACTTTGGGTGATGGGCAAGAATTCGCGTCAGCTTGAGGCGCCTTTTTACTCCCAAATCGCCAAACCAAAGCAAGAGTTTAACCCACCACGGTGGATTCTTTTTTTCGTTAATGTATCCCATAACTTCAATATCTTGTTTTTTCGTGCTATGGGCTAGCGACATCTTCACCTGTTAAGGAAATTGTCTGTTAAGAAGTTCCTATTCAAGATAGGAGCCTATTTGATCCGTTTCACGATGTTAATAACGTTTAAAAGAAGTTGAACCGAAGACACCATGGCACGATTGTTACCCATTGAAACCAAAACCACGGTCCCACTCTTCCCAAAAACTTTGTATGGCCAAAATTCCCATGTGCCCCACCATCTTGGGCAGGGACTTCAAAAGGGGTGAAAACTCACCAGGGCGAAGTTCCATGAAGCCCAAACCATAACCAATCCCAAACATAAATCGGTGCCTGAACGTCAATAAATAATTCAAGGTCTCACTTTTGATGAGTTTTTCTGTCTCCAAAGCTTCAAAAAAATTTATTAAATCTTGTGCCGAAAGAGCTCCCCCTCCTCCTGCCCAGTCCGCACTCAGAGCCCTTTTTTGAGACAACTCCACCCCATTTAACCAGGTTGGTCGTAGTTTCAGGTTACGTGAGTGAGGAACTTCACGCAGGGGCATATAGGCGTCTTGCATGTTCGCCAACTTGAATACTTCCTGGCGTAGGACTTCATGAAAAGGAATTTTGTGAATGGCTTCTAGGATGAAGCCCAACAAAAGATAGTTTGTATCTGAATAGTGAAACGATTTTCCTGGAGGTGCCCGTAAATCTTGGTCTTCCCGTGAAAAGTTTAAAAGTTTCTGTGGTGTCCACAGGTGGTCTGGGTCTTCTAAAATCAGATCCATCACCCGTTTACCGGAACGCCCCCTATCCGTGAAATAATCAGATAAACCCGAAGTGTGTTCTAACAACATTTGGACTGTTACCTGAGAGCTAAGCTCCTGCCCCTTCCAAATGAATAAATTTTTTAGGTGTTGTTCTTGCAAGATGTAGGTAATTGGGGTGTCCCAGTTTATTTTTTTGCTTCAATCAACCGTGCGATTGCTACGGCGGTGAACATCTTCCCTACGCTGGCGGCGTGATAAACTTGTGTTTCAAGTGACGCATCTGCCCCCATCAATTCAACCGAGCCACCGCACCTGTGACGAATCGTGAGCCCTAAAGAGAGCGATTTTTGTTTTTGATAGCTGGCAACCAGATTTTTCAATTTCAATAAACCTTTTTCGTAGTCAAGTGTTCGAGAATTCCAAAAAACAAAGGCCAAGACACTCACGATTAACACACCAACCACCAGCCCCAAGCCCAGGAAAACACCCATTTGACCTCCTATATTACTATTAGTAATATATAAGATAAAATTTCATTTTTCAAGAGGATGTTATGGAATTTTGTATCCTGGGCTTGCTCCTCCTAAAACCACAAAGCATTTACCAGCTAAATTTAGCGTTTCAGAATTCATTGAGCTTGTTTTACCAAGCCAGTTTGGGTGCCATTTCTATTGCGGTTAAAAAACTTTTGGCGCAAAAATTGATTAAAATTCACTCCCAACAAAATGAAGGTCGAAAAACTAAGGTTTATCGGGTAACCCTAAAGGGTCGAAGTCATTTTTTTGAACAGTACAAACAGCCTCTTCCTCAGGGAAAGTTTGAACAAACAATTTTGGCACGTGTGTTCTTTCTTGGGCTTGTACTTCAAAACGAGTCACGACTGATCGTTCTTCGCTCGTTGAATGAAGCTGTTAACCAAGCAATGAAGAAATTACAAAGTGTTCAACAATCTCTTGAACAATTTACAGTTGCGCCGGATCTTCTTACCATTTTTAAGTATCAACAGAGCACTTTGGTTTATGGTATAAATTCTTATCAGCTAGCGCTTGATTGGTTGTCAGCATTGTTGAAAGAAGAGGAGGGTTCCAAATAGGCGCTCTAATCGCGCTCGGTGCAACGTCCGTTTTGATAAAATTCACATTCTTCACAAAGACAATAGGTCATGTCCATCCATTCCAACACTTTTTCAGCGCTGAAATCTGCCATGGAGTGAAACAGGAGGTTGGCTTTTTGGAAAATTTCGGATTGATGGCTGTAGTCATGGGGAATAGCAACGCAGGCCATCTTAGCCTCTAAGGCGGCTTGCACTCCATGAGAAGAATCTTCGAATACCAGACAATTTTCAGGTTTTGAACCGAGCCTCCGGGCCGTTTCAAGAAAAATATCAGGTTTGGGCTTGCCATTTTTCACTTCGTCAGCGCTCACCCATTCCACAAAATCACGGGTAAGTCCTGCTTCAGTGAGAGTAAACTCAATAACCCGTTTACTCGACCCGCTCGCAACAGCAAGATTTAACCCCTGCAATTCTAAGGCCTTGATTAGCTTGACCATTTCTCGGTGTGGCTTAATTTTTCCAAGGGCAAACTCCATATAGGACTTGTCTTTTTGCTGGGCCAGTTCGTCCAGGGAAATGTCGAGATTGAGTTTGGTCTTGATGAGGGCGGCAAAGGCGCGCCCCCCCATCCCCACAAAACCACGCCACTCTTCAGGGGTAAAAACCACTCCGAGGGATTCAGCGAACCGGCGGTCACTTTCTTGCCAGAGAGGTTCGGAATCGACGAGAGTTCCATCCATGTCAAAAATAACCGTCTCTAAGTGCCGCTTCATGAGTTGATCTTCTCCCGACTTTTTCGATGCTCTTCTACCTTCCGACTGATCCTATTCCAGGCTCCCATAATACCCATCGCTCTTCGAACTTCTTTCATGGTCTCTTTTGCCAATTCCCGATGAGCCAAGGTACCTTGATAAATGACCTCGTCTACTAAACCTTTTTGAGCTTCTATCGTGGCACGTCGTTCCCGAATTGGTTCAAGAAAGGTGTTGATCGCCTTGGCGAGTTTTTCTTTGACTTCGACATCACCCACCTTGCCCTGGCGGTACCGCTCTTTAAGGTCTTCAACTTCTTCTTTGTTTGAGTTGAACACATCGTGGTAAATAAAAACGGGGTTACCCTCCACACGGCCAGGAACGTTCGCACTGATGCGGTTGGGGTCGGTATACATTGAGCGAACCTTTTTCTCTACTGTCTTTGCATCATCACTCAGGAGGATGGCATTTCCCAGGCTCTTACTCATCTTAGCCTGTCCATCGGTTCCCACCAGGGTGGGCACATCACCTACTAAAAAATCAGGAATGGGAAAAACCTCACCGTAAAGATAATTAAAGCGCTTAGCTATTTCTCTTGTCAGTTCCACATGGGCTACATTGTCCTTTCCCACCGGAACCAAGTGGGCTCGGGGTAAGAGGATGTCTGCCGCTTGAAGAACGGGGTAGCCTAGAAGCCCAAAAGGTATTTCATCCAAGTGGGCATTTTTTGCCATCTCTTTCAGACTCGGAGTTCTGACCAAACGTGGCACAGTGATAAGGTTTTCAAAGATGAGGTTCAGTTCGTAGGTTTCGGGAACAGCACTTTGTAAAAAGATGTTGGCTTTTTGGGGATCTATCCCACAGGCCAAGTAATCAAGGGTCATTTCACGCGCATTATCGGCAATTTCGTCAATGCTGGAACGTTCGGGCTTGGTGGTTAACATGTGCAAATCGGCAATAATGAAGGAACAATGGTACTGATCCTGCAATTTCACGCGGTTGGCGATAGACCCCACGTAATGCCCCAAGTGAAGTCTGCCTGTAGGCCGATCACCCGTTAAAACTCGTTTCTGTTCCATGGTGACATACTACTAATGAGAATGACCCAGTTCAAGTGTTTTCCTAGTTACGAATAATTTTATTGAGAATGTCCATATAGGAGATCACGCCAACCAGCTTTTTACCATCAACTACAGCAATTTGTCGGTCGTGCAAATGCAACATCAGGGCTGCAGCTTCAAAAAGTGTGGCTTTTGGACTTAAGGTGTACTGGGGCTTTTTCATAATTTCCTTAGCGGTAATTTTATCCTCCTTGCTGATGAGGTTTTCAAACGATTCGAGACTCGAAGTAAAACTCAGTGTTCCCATGTTTCGGGCATAATCCGGAATTCCTAGTTCCATGATATTGAAGAAACGAATTTCACCAACCAACTCACCATTCTCACTTATCACGGGAAGGTAACTCAATTTGTTTTCAAATAGAATATCGTTGATTTCTTTCAACTTCGTCTCGGGCTGAACCCCCTTAATGTTCGCATTCATGACATTTTCCACTAACACAGTTGTTTTGACCTGGTAAGGAGAGTCTTCAAGAAGGTCAATGAACTCATTGGCGTTGCGCACTTGTAAAAGCTTGGGATACAAATTTTTATCCTGGCTCAATCGCGCAAAAGAACTAAGACAATTTAAGTAAAGGGCGGGTTTATTGGAGGCCGTAAGGATGAGAACAACCATGGTAATAGTGATTTGATTTTCAACAAAGGGGGCTTTAGGAATGGCAATGGCAATGATTAAATCATCAAATTGATCCAACCGCGCGTGAGGAATGGCAATACCCGAAGGAAAGGTGGTTCCCCCTAGATTTTCCCGCTCAAAAACTGACTTTGATAAAATTTCTTTCGGAAGGGAATTTGGGTAACTTTCTGCCACCAGTTCGATCAACTCCTTGATGATGTCAACTTTGTTTGAACCTGCAGAGCCCACGACGATCAAATTCTCATTTAATAAACTACTTAACTTCATAAATTCTCCTAATCTTTTTTACCACATTTCAAATAAATTTCAACTTTTTATGTTAGCTTAATGCAAGTGCGGCAATAGGCTTCTTTCGTTCAAGTTGTTTTGAAACAACCAGGTAGATATAATAATCTATCAGAAGCTTCTTTTCACTCGTACTAGCTTGGCGGACAAATAAGTCAAATTTTTGAGTTAGAAGGTAAAGTTTTTCGCATTCTTCTATATCAAAATTCGTGTAGGCTTTTTTGAAAGAATCTTTTTGCCTTTTGATGAAAATTTTTAGCTCGTTAAACACCTCATCCTCTGGCACTCCTTTTTGACGCATGGCAACGAAAAGATAAAAAGAACGCCATTGACGGGCAAGCATTATTAACACGGAGGTAGCTTGATTTTCGCCACTAAGGTGAATCTTGTTCCATATTTCTAGGGAGGCGTCCAATCGTCGCTGAATGAGAGCGTCAAAAAGGGTAAACGGGCTCTCTTCGCGTTGGTGTTGGAGGTATTCTTCTAAAAATTCCATGTTGATGGACGAATTTTGCGGCAAAATAAGAGTGATCCTGTCCGCCTCGGCGCGAAGTTGATCACTGGTGTTTCCGACCATTTCCATAAAAAATTCCACTGCGTCTGGGTCAATCTGCACGCCCTTGTTACGAAAGTAGCTTATCAGCCAACTTCGGCGCTGATTCTCAAATAGCTCCCAAAAAATTTTTTGACTATCAGATGGGATTGCCTTTTGGAGTTCGGCATCGACCTTATTCTCAAGACTAGTCAAAACGCAAACGCAGTTAGGATTGGGTTCGCTCAAATACTCCTTAAGGCGCCTGATCTCATCTTTTTTAAGGGTATCAATATCGGAATACACCACGAAAAGCATATCGGAAAAAAGTGAGCCATTTAGCATGAGCCCCACAAGGTCGCTGACGTTTTTATCGGTGGCTCGGTAACGGTGCTCTTCTACCCCACCCGGATTAGCAGCCTTCACCGCAAGAAGGATTTCTTGGATGAAATCATCCTTTTGACCAATTTCTGGACCTAGGAGAAGGTAAGTATTTTTATATTTAGCCATATTGCCGGATTAACCCACGCAATTTTCCTAAAATGGTGACGTCGCGCACCCAGATGACTGAATAAGCCTTATTGGCGGGTTCAAGGCGAACACGATAATCTTCCTTAAAAAAACGCTTCAAGGTGAAGCTCTCATCATCAATCATAGCCACCACAATATCTCCGTTTGTGGCTGTTTTTTGATGTCGTATCAGGGCAATGTCTCCATCCATGATACCCGCCTCAATCATGCTATCACCTTTGACATGGAGGGCAAAATATTCACCCTGTGAGGCTAACTCCTTTGAAACGATGATGGAGCCCTCCCAATTTGATTCGGCTAAAAGTGGCTTACCAGCCGCCACCCTGCCCAACAAGGGAATTTCGATTGTCTTCTGGTTGATTTCTTCGTCTGTTAAAATTTCAATGGCACGGCTTCGATTATTATCACAGCGCAAAACACCCTTTTTAACCAGGGCATGAATATGGTCATGCGCAGCCTTAACAGCGATGTTAAAATAAGCACTGATTTCACGAATGGTAGGAGGGTACTTGTGTTCTTGGATAAACTGTCTTAAAAAATTCAGCATCTCAATTTGTCGTTGCGTTAATCCTTTCATTCTTTCTCTATCCCGAACTTCTTAATTTTAACATGTAACGCACTCGGATACAACCCAAGATGTTGAGCCGCCTTACTTAAATTTCCATCAAAACGGTGAAGAGCGTCAAGTATCATGAGGCGCTCAAGTTCGTTTTTTGCGTCATTTAGCGTTAATCCTTCAAAATTCAGTGTTTGTTCACGGTTGTTATTGTAAATAAAGCGCGTTAAATTTTCCTTCACGCTCTCAACACTGACCGGAGATTCATCAACGCACACCGCTATCCGCTCACAGACATTTTTTAATTCACGCACATTTCCAGGCCATGGGTGCTCTTTCATGAATTTTATGGCCTCTGAACTCAAACGTAGCCTGGGGCGCTTTTCGCGTGCCGCAAATTTCTCTAAAAAGTACTCGGCAATGAGGGGAATATCCTCACTTCTTTCGCGAAGTGGCGGAACCTGTACCTGAAGCACGTCAAGGCGGTAGTAAAGGTCTTCCCGAAAATGCCCCTCTCTAACTTCTTGCAGAAGGTTTTTATTTGTTGCAGCGATGATTCGAACATTGACCTTGATAACCTCTTGCCCTCCTACCCGAATCAGTTGACCTTCCTGAACTGCCCTTAAAACCTTTGCCTGGGCATTCAAACTTAAATCGCCAATTTCATCTAGAAAAAGGGTGCCGCCGTTGGCCAATTCCCATTTCCCTTTTCGTTGATTCATCGCACCCGTAAAGGCGCCCTTTTCATGGCCAAAGAGCTCACTCTCAACTAAGGTATCTGGTATAGCGGCACAATTCACCTCGATGAAAGGAAAGTTTGCGCGAGCACTTTTTAGATGGATGGCGCGAGCTACCAACTCCTTTCCTGTTCCGTTTTCACCCAAAATCAAGATACGGCTTTCAACACGCGCAGCTTGTTCAATTTTTTCAAGCACCTTGGCCATGGCTGCAGATTCGCCAATAATTTGATCTTCCACAAAAAGAATGTTCTTGAGGGCTTGGTTTTCCCTTTTCAAGGAGCGAAACTCTAATGCCTTTTCCGCCGCTACAACGATACGATCAAGACTCAGAGGTTTTTCAATAAAATCGATAGCACCCATTTTTACAGCTTTAACAGCTTGATCAATTCTTGCATGACCACTGATCATGATAACAGGCACCTCATTGTTGAGGCGTTTAAGATTTTCGAGAACCTCTAAGCCGCCAATTCCGGGAAGCCACACATCAAGAAATACCAAATCCCACCTATCGTTTTGGAATAGGGTAAGGGCTTCTTGACCATCTTGAGCCCCACTTACGAAATGTCCCTCATCTTCAAGAATTTCTTTCATAATGTCGCGAATTCCGTCTTCATCGTCTACAATTAAAATCTTTCCCATTTAAGCTACCTCCAACGGTAACAAAAAAACGAATTTCGTCCCGCGATTAATTTGACTGTCAAACCAAATTTGGCCTCCGTGCTCGTGAACAATTCGATCAACAAGAGCAAGTCCTAATCCGGTTCCGTTAGGCTTGGTTGAAAAATACGGTTGAAAAATTTTTCGTTGATGAGCCTCCGAAATTCCAACACCAAAATCTTGAACTGATATTTGATACCATTCTTGTCCCGCCTCATGTACAACTTTCGTCTCTAAAATAACTTTAATGGGAGAACTAGAAGCCTCAATCGCGTTCGTAAGAAGGATGGTAAGAACTCGCCTCAACTGCCAAGGATCTGCTTTAAGGTTCTTTACTGAAACGATTTGAAAGGCCCATTCGACATTAGGAAATTGAAGGTCTAGTTCAGCTTGTATTTCGTAAATCAGGGATTCTATATCAATGAGCTGTGGAACTGGAGAGGGAGTTCGGGCAAAATCGTGAAATTCAACAAGCAAGGTCTCGATGCGATCCACCTCACTAATAATTTTTTCCATGCTTGACTCAACCAATTCTAGGACGTGGGAAGGATCCTGACGATACTTTTTTAGAACACGTTCTGCATTCAATCGTATTGGTGTTATTGGATTACGAATTTCATGAGCCAATTGCTGGGCAATATCCTTCCAAGTTTCAATTTTTTCATTCATGAGAATTTTTTTCTTTGATGCCTCAAGGTCTTTAACCATTTCATTGAAACTCTTTGCTAATTGACCAATTTCGTCATCGGTCTCTAACAAAACCCTTTGTCGATAGTTTCCAGCCGTTACTTCTGCTAATGCCGTTTTTAGTCTTGATAAGGGTTTTGTAAGCCGCTCGCTCAACGCAAAAGAGGTTAATACCATGATGGCAAAGAGCGGAAGGGCTAGGAATACGTAGATCAGAAAAAAAACAACGATGAGGGTTCCGCGGTATGTCCGAATTTGTAGCAAAAATTCACGGTTTTTTTCCAGAGAATTCCGCGCAGCGGATAGCTCTTCTGATATTTGAATGGCATAAACCATGAAGCCTTCGTCGTAATCTTTTCGCCATAGAATCGATGGCGCTTGAGCTTCATTAAAATTGGGTAGCCATTGCCCATCCTCTGTGAAGTTATCGATGTTCGTGGGTTGATACTGAATTTCTCCAAGTGTGAATATGGAATTATTTCCTTGATAGCTTGAGACACTGACTAAATCGGGAAATTGTTCTCTCAGTTTATCCCACTTTTTAATTAAATCATCAGGTGATTGCACATTAAGATTATTAAGATGTTTTTTTAGTTCATTCACTTTACTTTGATAAAAATCGTAGATGACCAACAGACCCAAATCCACAGATTCAAACATATCTCCTCGCATAATCATTTCTGTTGTTGCCATCGAAACGCGAAAAGCTAAGTAGCCTTGTGGGATGCTAGTTAAAAGCACAATTAAAACAAGAATGACAGAAATTTTACGCCTTAAACCTTTTTTGCTCTGACGTTCCGAGTTTTTTCGGAGATAATACCAAAATATAGCAATACCAACAAATAAGACGATGTAAAAAATCAACGCAAAGATAACTAAGGAGGGACTAGAATTCGAGGCTGTTTCAAAAAATAATTGTTCATACAGACTTGTTGTAATAAAAAGCACTGTAATATAGGTCAGTACAAAAAGAATAATGGGTATCACGAAATTCTTTTCGTTTAGGCCTTTGAAATGCGAAAAAAAATTCATCAGTTATTGATCTCCAATTCAGCCGATCGCCAAGGGGTAGTGTATGTGGTGAAAAATGGATAAAAAAGAAAAAACTGAAAGGGTTCTGCAAGTTTAATGGGTCGTAATTCACCACGATAATACAAATAATACTCAGAAGTATTTGAAAGGATGAGGCGATTAAATCTAAATTGATGCTCCGCAAGTTGTTCTCTTAAAAGATTAAATGATTTTATAACAACAATTTGACCATTGGATTCTACAAAGTAATATCGAAGCCTTCGATCCAACCAAATGGTTAAATTTATATTTTGTTCTTCAACAATCTGGTCTATCCAAGGAAATCGTTGAGCATTACGGCGAACCAATCTCAAAATGATATGTAATTCGGCCTTGAATCCCTCTTGCAAGGCTTGATCAACTTCAACCAAAGGAATTTGAGATAACGTTAAATTCCCATTAACCCTACCCATAGAAACAGAAGCATTCGCTTTAATATCAAAGGCATTCAACACTTGAAAAGAAAATAACAATAAAACAAAAGGAACTTTATTTATCAAATTCAAACGGCCTCTCAATTAAACTCACAATTGCCTCAAGAGCTTCCCGCTCATCCTCTCCCTCGGTTGCAATGATAAGTTTATCATTGTAATGAATTCCGAGGGTTATCAAGCCCATGATAGACTTGGCATTAACCCGTTCGTTGTTTTTTTGAACGTAAATTTCCGACTTAAATCGTGATGCTGCTTTGACAATTTCAGTTGACGGTCTAGCGTGAATACCCGCCCGATTTTTCACTACAACCTCTTTTTCTAGCACGTTAAGACCCTAACCTTTTTTGTTGAAGTAAACATCTCGAGCATACTGACTTTCAATCCATTGTTGCAAATTGTCATTAAAAACCTTTGCAGAATTGTAACCGGACGATTTTAGTCGTTGGTTGATAGCAGCCGTTTCAATTAAAATGGCAATATTTCTTCCTGGCTTAATTGGTAGTTTCAATTTTGGCACCTTGACCCCTAAGATATCGACAAGGTCTTCATTCATTCCCATTCGCTCATATTCCTTTTTTGAATCATACATTTCAAGCTCAATGATCAAGGAGACACGCTTTTGGTCTTTAATTGCTGAAATTCCAAAAAGAATGGGGACATTCACAATTCCGAGGCCTCGTACCTCTAAGTAGTAACCAAGAAAATCGTTAGGCGCCTTGGCAAGTAGAAGATTACCACTCACTCGCTTAATTCTTACCGAATCATCACTCACCAAGCGGTGTCCTCGTTCAATCAACTCAAGAGCAGTTTCCGACTTTCCAATTCCCGACTCACCCGTCAAAAGGATTCCAACCCCAAAAACTTCTACCATTACCCCGTGCATCGTGCTCGAAGGGGCAAATACGTCACTCAAAACGCGCAGAACCCTAACATTAAATTCGCTTGAACTCAGAGGTGTTGTTAATACCGGACAGTTATGATCGTTGGCATCTTTTTGAAAATCGTCAGGAGGAATATGGCCGTGGGTAAAAATACAGCATGGAATTTCTGCTGCCAAAATTTTACGCACATTGATCCATTCGGGCTTACCCAAGATGGTTCGAATAAAGACTTGTTCCCCCTTGCCAAAAACTTGGAGACGCCCGGCCGCAAACTCCTCAAAGAATCCATTCAGAGCTAGGCCTGGGCGATTGATCTCTGCATGTTGGATAACCCGATCCAATCCGTACTTACCTGAAAGACACATTAGCTTCAGATCATTTTGTTCTGTGAGCACGAGGTCTAAAAGTTCTAAGACGGTAAATTTATCAGGCGGCATCGTTTAATGAGAACTCACTTTGTCTTTCTCTTTGGTAATTTTTTGGTGAAGTTTATCCATCAGGATGTCAACCATGGGATAAAGCTCAATTCCCGATTCCTCCATGCGAACATGGGTTCCCCATTTCAAATGAAGATTTGCGGCTAATTCGTAACCATGGGTTGTTTTTGTCACAATAAATTCAATGTTTTGAATGTTCTCTTTAAGGCGATCTAGGTGCGCCATTTTCTCCATGAAAAACTCTTTTGTTTTGTCTGATGGGTTGTAGTGAACACCCTTAAGCTCGAAGTTCATTTCTTTCCTCCCTTATGCTAGTTTTCAAGTTCTCGACGATACTTATTGACTGTTCGCAAAGCAACTTCTATGCCTAATTTGGCCAGCTCTTCTTGGATACGCCGATCAGTCAGGCGTAATTCATTTTTTTTCAATTTTACCATGATTTCTTTCATTTTGTCTTTGATAGCTTCTTTTGAATGTTCACCTGTTCCACTTTGCCGACTGAAGAATTCTTTGAGTTCGAGAATACCCCATTTGGTTTGAATATATTTTCCATTGGTGGCGCGGCTCACCGTACTTGGATGGACACCCACTTCTTGAGCAATTTCAGATAAAACCAAACCTTTCAAGAACTTTGGGCCCTTTCGTAAAAACTCAGTTTGTCTTCTACAGATGGCATGACCAACCTTGAGGAGAGTGTTCTGTCTGAAGAGCAATCGTTGAATAAAATCGTTGGCTTCTTTGATTTTTTGTTTTACAAAGGTTTTGCTAATTTTATCCAGGTGGGGATCTTTTACCTCGTTAATGAATTCTTTATTGAAGCCAATCACTGGAATGATTTCATCGTTCATCGAAACAAAAAACTCACCCTCGCGTTCTTCGATGAAGAGATCGGGGTAAATTTCTGGGGCACTTTGCGAATTAAATTCCTTACCAGGAAAGGGATTTAACGTCTTGATCTCTTCAAGGATCCCTTCAACCTCTTCTACCTCGACTTTTAACGCCTTTGAAATATGTTTGGGAACGGGATTGAGAAGCAGGGCTGAATGATCTCGGACTAACCGAATTGCTTCTTCGGAAAATCCGCCAAGCTTTTTCATCTGAACGAGCAAAGACTCCTGCCAGTTTCGAGTACAGGTTCCCAAGGGGTCAAGACCCTGTACTAGATCTAATGCCGCCTGGAGGTCATCGTGGTTTTCCCCTTCTGCCAGCAATTGCTGAGGCGGAACGATGTGAAAACCATTTGCATCTAGATTATCAATGAGCCGATGCGCTAAATTTTTTATTTTTTCGTCCGCCTTCGCCCAAACAAGTTGATCAGAAAGGTGAGAGCGAAGGTCTTCAGAAACACTGAGGGTACGTTCGATAATTGTTTGGATACTATCCGAGTAGCTTGTTTCCCCCAAGTCGGTAGCAGACTGCGCATCATAATAAGTCAAATCATTTTGATCTTGTTTTTGGTGAGTTTTGTGAATTGGGGCATCATCTGGCACCTCGGGTGGGACCTCTAAATTCAACGCCTCGACCAAGTCTTCAGAAACATCGGGGTCACTAATGGAAAATTCATCATCGCTTTGATTTTCTTGAAGTTTTTCAAGGCTGTATTCCCAGGGTTCGTCACGAATTTCTAAGGCGGGATTAGTTTCAAGCGCCTCTTGAATGCTTGCCTTTAGCTCCAAGCTTGTTTGCGCAAGTAAATTCAGCGCCATGATATTCTGCTGACTCAGCTTGAGTCTCATTTCTTGGCTTTGTTGCACTAAAGGCTTTTGTGTGATCATACTTATATACTCTATCCTACTAATTCTAGTTGTCAATCTATCTTTGACTATCCTGAAAACCCTGGGCAAAAGTGGTGACGGTGACGGTTCGATAAACGGGATGAGAAGCAGTTGCAACCCCTGCCACTAAAAACCTGGCATTCAAAATGTTTTTCCGATGGCCACGGTCTCGAACCCCATCATCAATCAATAAAAAAATAACGGATTGTTGCCCGTTCGCACTGCCGTATTCGATGTTCTCTCCAGCAGTGCCAAGCCAGCTTCCGTATCGATTAAGACGCTTGAATGGATCTGAACGGTCACTCCCGTAGTGACCTACCTGTCCGGTTCGAGACTGATCCCGGGCGTGGTCCTTGGCACCCAGGCTCATTCCTTGGCTCGGATTCAAACGCGGTAACCCACCGGGTAACCTTTCTAACTCGCGTATCAATTCATTCAAAGCTCTTACTCCTTCCTGTGTTTGAAGGGGGACTTGTCCGGGCCAGTTCAAAATGCTTCCTCGGTAATACGCAACCAGGGGCTTTAGCACCTCTTGAGCGTACCGTTGAGGATCGTGCCTTACCTTGTTCATTTCAAAAATCACATCTTTTTCCCAATCATTTAGGTAATCCACCTCACGCGCCGTGTCCAGCGATGCATCCCATGCGCCTAGGGTTGACGTTGTAAAGACAAAAAGAATCATCAAGTTTTTTATCACGCGCTTCTCCTTCTTGAAAAAAATCTAGTTAAAAATTTCAACTTAAGTATACTAACAAATATGGATTCCGAAGAATTGTTTCGCATGGCTCTAAAGGTCAGAGAGAATAGTTATAGTCCTTATTCCCGGTTCAAAGTGGGGGCCGCCCTTAAATTAAAAGGGGTTGAGACCCCCATTCTGGGAACCAATGTAGAAAATTCCAGCTACGGTGCCACCATTTGCGCTGAACGCTCAGCCATCTTGGCCGCCATCGCACAATTCGGAAAGGTACCCTTTGAGGCCTTGGCCGTTGTGGCGGATTGTGAGCCTTACGTTGTGCCATGCGCGGCGTGCTTAGGTGTTATCGCCGAATTTTGTGACCCCGACTTTCCTATTTACTGCGCAAATCTCAAAGGAATTCAAAAAGTTTTCAAATTAAAGGAATTACTCCCCAGCCCCTTTCGATTGGAACATTCATGAAAATCCTTTACATCGCCGAAATTGTTGGACGGCCGGGTTCTTTTGTGCTTCGGTCCATGCTTACAGGTCTCAAGGCCGAATACCAACCTCATTTAATTATTGTTCAGGGGGACGCTGCTTCTGGGGGTTGGGGGCTCTCCACTCAGAATGCATGGGGTATCAAAAAGCTTGGCGCCAATCTTATTATTTTAGCAGATCTAGCCTACAACAAAAAAGACATGCAAGAATTGCTCGATCAGGCCCCCTTTCTGATTCGCCCCTTAAACCTTCCTCCCCAAGGACCCGGTAAGGGTTGGCGCATTTTACAAATGGAAGACCAAAAGTTAGGAGTGATCAGCTTGCTTGGGCAAAACGGCTTTCAACGACTGCACGCGGACAATCCCATCCGTTCCTTTGAATTTGCTCGGGAAAAAATTCTCAAGGAAACACCCAATCTCATCGTAGATTTACACGCCTTGTCAACCGCTGAGAAGTCCACCTTTTTTCATTATGCTCGTGGTAAATGTAGCGCCGTCATTGGTTCCGGCACACGGGTTCCAACAGCCGATGGACAAATTCAGCAAGGAACCTTTACCCTATCCGATGTGGGACGAACCGGTAGCTTCCTGTCTTGCGGCGGCATGGTGCCTGGGCCCGAAATTCAACGCTTCAGTTTAGGGCTGCACGAAGCAAGCGAAGAAAGTTGGGAGGGATTAGAAATTCAAGGACTCCTTCTCGAGGTTGACGAACAAGGAAAATCAACGCATTTTAATTGTATCAGAATTCCATGCAAGGAAAAGCCAAATGGGGATGGAAGGGATCGTTCAATCAATTAAGGGCAATGTTGTTTTCATTCAAATTCAAAATCCAGTAAATTGTCACTCAGCGGAAGGCTGTTCTTCGGGAAACTGCTGCTCCGCCAAAACGATCACCTTCAAGGCCCTCAAAGACGAACACCTTGGTGTTCACGAAGGCGATTACGTCAAGCTGGAATCGCCCCGGGGAAAGCCTTTGTCTGCCTTTTTAACCTTCTTCGGACTCCCCATCCTGGCGGGCGTTGTGTGCTTCCTAGTCCTCAATCCCTATTTTTCTCCCACGGTTTCTAGTCTCATTTCCGTCGCCTTAAGCTTGACAGCGATGGTCATCCCCGCACTTTTCATCAAATCAGAGTCGAACCTTCCCCGAATCATCCAGGTCATTCCCGCCATTTCGCTCAAAAAATAAATCGCTTAAAAAAACCCCGACAGAGTCGGGGTTTTGAATTTATCAAATGTTTCCTATTATGCCTTTTTGATGCTATAAAAGGCATCGCGGCCTGCATACTGGGCTGTATCCCCGAGTTCTTCTTCAATGCGAAGAAGCTCGTTATATTTGGCAATTCGGTCAATGCGGCTCATGGATCCGGTCTTAATCTGACCCATTCCCCAGGCTACAACCAAGTTAGAAATGATGGCATCCTCGGTTTCACCCGAACGGTGGGAAATGACGGTTGTGTAATTGGCTTTTTTAGCCATTTCAACCGTATCAAAGGTTTCAGTCAGGGTTCCAATCTGGTTGACTTTAATCAAAATGGAGTTACAGGCTCCTTTTTCAATTCCCGTGGCCAAACGTTTAGGGTTAGTGACGAAGAAGTCATCACCCACAATTTGAATTTTTGAGCCAAGAGCCTTCGTAATTTTGACGTAACCATCCCAGTCGTTTTGGTCTAGGGGGTCTTCAATGCAAATAATGGGATATTTTGCAACCCACTTGGTGAAAAGTTCGATCATTTCATCAGCCGTGAAAAGCTTGTCCGGGTTGCTCTTCCAGAATTTATACCCCTTTTTCTCGCCCTCGTCAAACAATTCGGAGCTAGCGCTATCCACGGCAATGCCAAAGTGCTCACCCGGCTTGTAACCTGCCGTCTCAATGGCCTTCATGATAAAGTCTAGGGCTTCTTCGTTGCCAATGTTTGGGGCAAATCCACCCTCATCACCCACCGAAGTGTTATGACCTGCTTTCTTGAGCAGCCCCTTCAAGGTGTGGAAGACCTCAGCCGTCATACGAACGGCCTCACGGAAGGTTTCTGCACCATAGGGAACAACCATGAACTCTTGAAAATCAACCTTGTTGTCGGCGTGCTTTCCCCCGTTGATGATGTTTGCCATGGGGATCGGCAAAAGCGTGGTACGCAGCGCACCAAGGTAGCGGTATAAGGGAATGTCTAAGAAATTAGCGGCGGCTCGTGCCACTGCCATGCTCACGCCCAAAATCGCGTTGGCTCCTAATTTGCCCTTGTTTTCTGTTCCATCAAGCTCAAGAAGGGTATTGTCTAATTCAACCTGATTTAAGGCATCAAGACCTACAATTTCTTCAGCGATCAGGGTGTTCACGTTTTCGACAGCCTTTAAGACACCCTTACCCATGTAACGACTCTTGTCGCCATCGCGAAGCTCGACGGCTTCGTGCTCACCTGTGCTGGCTCCCGAGGGAACCGCCGCCCGCCCCATGGAACCGTCTTGCAGGAAAACATCAACCTCTATGGTCGGATTTCCACGCGAATCAAGGATCTCCCTTGCCCTCACATCCTCAATAATGCTCATAATTCCTCCTCTCAATGATATTTTGATAATGGAACATCTGTTTGAACTAGTCAAGTCGTGCTTAAAAAGGTGCTAAAATCAGGTTCTTGGGGTTGGACCCCTGGCATGGTTTGGCGTTTTTGTTCTACTTCAAGATGAATTTGCTCTAAAACCTCCATTACACGATCAACGACAGCTTGTTTTGGGTCTTGCTCGTCTGAAACGGATTTCACTATTTCATCTCGAAATACGCTGCACGAGGTCACCGGACCAACCTTAAAAATCACCACGTCCTCTTGAACAAGATCTTCATCCATTCCTTTTATGGGATTGATGTGCAGAATATTCCCATTGATGGAAATGGGAACAAAGTAATCAAAACTTTTCAGATAGCTGTCTACCTCTTTGACCCCCTTCTTGGTCTCGGGGACCCCAATGCGGTAACGAGTGCCTGCAGGAAAAATCAACACGATTTTTCCTTCTGACTTAACCTTAGTGAGGGCTCGCATTGAAGCCAAGTTAATGGCTCTACTGATTGCTTCTTCTTGTTCGCGTCGCTTTTGGTCCGTAATGCTGGCAAGACTACGGCTCGGATAGATTACAATACGGCTAAACGCTTCGGTAAAGGCACGCACCAGGTGATTTTCGGTGTTGAGCTTAAGTCCTGCGATCGCAATGATGGAATCGGATATATTTTGCCCCAATTCTCCCTTTTTTTCAAGCAAATAGAAGAGGTTGGGAAGGTCAAAGTTGGAATAGTGCTCCATGAGGATAAGACATGACTTTCCCTCTTCAGCAAGTTTTTTAAGCTCGGTCAAGTTTTCCCAACCCCAAACATCACTTCCGGGCAAAAGAAGGTCTTGAATGATCTGATAGATAAAGGGGCGAAGAGTCTTATTAGCTTCTTGGTAAACGTTATTGGCGGTTACTTCGGGTGATTCTTTAGAAAGGGGCACCATTTGTTGAATGATGCCTATATATCGTTGCGTAATGGGCTGCATGACTGAATGCTAAACAAAAAAGTAGGATTGGTCAAACAGCCTATTAAATAACAATGACCCTAGTTGAATTTAGGGTGAATTAGGATCATCGGCTTGAGCCCAGGCATCAAGCTGAGCTTGAGACAATTTGCCATTGGTGCTGGCTTCAATTAAAGTATTGGTAATCTTTAATGACCTTATTCCCAAATCTGACACTTGTTGAGCAGCAGTCATATCCCCACCTTGTGCATTTGGCGATAATTCAGCCAATTTCTTGGAAATCTGCTTCAATTCTTTGATTAAGCCGTCATAATCATTATCCGCCGCTTGGAAAATTCCAACGGTAGTTTGACCAGAATCAGAGCCAGAAGCTTGATTTGCGTTACCAGCGTTGTTACCGCAGGCAGCCAAACCCACAATGATTAGTCCAATGAGGACTAGATACCGAATGTTCATCAATTTCCTCCTTATTGTTGATGATGGTAATTTAATTTTAAATATTTTAAAAATCTTTTCAAGGTTGGATTTTTCTATCGATTATTTACCAGATTTGGTTTTTTTCGTGAATTTTTACCCTACGAGAGCTTAAAATTACCATGTAGAACCTCTCAACATGCAAAATTTTGCCCCATGAACACCTAATGAAAAAAATCGTTTCGATGACCTTTTTAACCTGCTTTTTTACCTAAAACTAATTTTTTGTACCCAACCTTGAACTTTTTTTCTATCGAATTCTCAGTTTTGGTTACCAGAAAGGAAGGAAATTGAGGAAATTGGATTCTTAGGGAAATAAAATCGTGAAAGGAATATTTTTTCTACTTGAAAATATGTTCAAAATTAAGCACATCCTCTATATTTCATCATTTCTGAATGATATTTGTAAAGATATCTAAAAAAATTTAATTAGCTTGACACCATCTTTCCTAACTACTATAGTAAAAACAGGAAGGAGGATACATGTTAAAAAACTTAATTTTTGCCCTGGTAATCACTCTCGGAGTTTCAAGCTGTGGAGTTCCAGCCGATGATCCCGGCGCTGTCGCGAAGGAATTTTTTATCCGATTGGGACAATTAAATTTTAACGGGGCCGCAGAATTGGCCACTGAGAAATCAAAACCCATGATCCTAATGATGGGGAGCTTTCTATCTAGCGCTGATGAAGAGCAAAAGAAGGAAATGGAAGAGCAAAAGAAAGTTGCGGCCGCCAATCCCCCAAAAGTCGTCGACACGAAGATTGATGGAAATACTGCGACGGTGACTCTTGCCATTCAAGAAGAGAATCAGGGAGTTCAACTTGAAAAAGTTGACGGAAAGTGGAAGGTTAATTTTAACAAAAATATGTAATTTACCTGATGAGATGAGAGGTGCCGCCTGGCACCTGTTTTTAATGATTTGATATTTCTTACGTGAAAAAAAATTACCTTTTTTTAACTATCTTCCTCTTTTTATTCTTTTCCTTCGCCTTTTTATACCTTTTTGTTCGATTTCCTGGTTTTTTCTTTCCTGATGATAATGATTTTTCAAATATAACGTTAAGAGAAGAAGAATTAGCCCTCCTTAATGAGGGAGACATCATCCTTCAATCTGGCTTAGGAATTGTTGCCGATTCCATTCTTTTGGCTCTCAACGAAAAAGTTGGTTTAACACATGCCGCCGTTTTGATTCAGAAGGATTCTGGGTGGCACGTGATTCAATCCATCAATACGTCGCTTAGTGGCAAAACCAACGGGGTCCACCTCATTCCCTTAAACGAGCTTCTCATACATACTCGTCCTCAAAGTTTGATTGTGGTTCGTCCCAAATTAAGCGAGGAGCAACATTCCTTTTTCCTTACCGCACTTCAAAACTTTTTGGAAGCTCAAACTCCCTTTGATAACAACTACTCATGGTCCGACAGCTCCGAAGTTTATTGCAGCGAGCTCATCATTAAATCCCTGATGTTAGCGGGCTGGGAGATCAATCCAAAAAGTTTAGAATTCAAAGGACCGGTGCTCGCCTTTCGTAATTTTCTAAATCCCGATTATTTTCAGCCCATCCTCTCGCACCACAAGGATTTTTTAGTGGACAAAACCATCACACAAGGTGACTAATCGCTTCAAGAGGGCTCGCTTCCTTATTGAGGATTTTATAAACAGCTGAAACAATGTCCAACCTAAGCCGGTACTTTTCTTTGAGTTGCCACGCGTACTTGGCTGCCACCACCCCTTCCGGCAGATACTCAAGCTCACTGATTCGACTGATCAGATCATCGATGTTGTGGAAGGGTTTGAGAATATTTTTTAACACGATTTCCCTTCCAAACCGTCGATTTCTACCGTATTGACTTCGACAGGTCACGTCTAGGTCTCCCACACCAGCGATGCTGGTAAAAGTCTCAGGGTGGGTCGAGCCCAAGGCGGTTCCCATGAGTTGGATTTCATTTAGTCCTGCCGCTAAAAGCAGGCTTTCGGTGTTATCGCCAAAAATTTGGGAACTTTCCTTGATCGCGTCTAAAATTCCAAACGCAATCGCAACCACATTCTTTAAGGCTGCTGAGGCTTGAACTCCCACCACATCCAAACTTGAGAAAACCCTCAAGCTCTTGCTGGAAAGCAGTTCCCGAAAGCGGATACTGTTTTTAGGATTTAGACAGGCACTAATCAAGCCTGTAATGATACCTTGTACAACTTCTTCAGCGTGACTAGGGCCACTGATGTAAACCACATTTCCTTTGTAAAACCCGGGCAGATAATTTTCCACTGTTTCGACAATGAGACGTGGTTGATCGTCAGAAGGCATAAACCCCTTTGTAACAATCCCGATAATGCTTTGCCCCTCCATGATATTGGGCACGGTGACAATGGATTTTACCGTTTTCAGAAGATAAAGGCTGGGCATGGCTAGGATTAAAAATTCCTTTTCCGTGGCCGCTTGGATTAAATTTGTGGTAGCGGTAATCCTGGGATCAAGTTTGTACCCCTTCAGGTAGCGATCGTTGATATGACGATTGTTAATACTTTCTTCAACATCTTTTTCAAAGGCCCAAATTTCAACCTCAATCCCCTTTGTTGCGATAGCCTGAGCAAGGGCTGTTCCCCAGGCTCCAGCACCGATAATTCCTACCTTTTTCTTCATGCCAACCTCTTTTCAAATTCATCAATAAGTCTGTCTACCATTTTAATCCCACTTTGCCAAAAATGGGGATTTTTAATGTCCTCACCCAAAATGGCGACCGCATCATCACAGCTCATTTTTCCTGTTGAGGCTAGGAATTCATCGTAAACTTGTGAAAATTTTCTACCATGTTCCCTAAAGCGCTCGTACAGGGTTAAACTCAATAACTGCCCAAAGGCATAAGGGTAGTTGTAAAATGCAAGATCGTGGCTGTAGTAATGTCCTTTTACCGCCCACATGTAGGGATGTAGGTAGTTCAAATCCAAGCCATGACCATAGGTGGCTTTTTGGGCGTCGCTCATCAATTCACAGAGTTCTGAGGGACTCAGTTCCGACTCTGCTCGTCGACTCAACACCTCGTATTCAAACTTAAAACGCGAAAGAATATCAACGCATACCTGAGTGATGTCTTGAAGCTGATTTTCAAGAAGGTTTAGGGCTTGCTTGGGGGGTGCGACTTGATAGGCAGCTTCAAACACTAAGGTCTCCGCAAAAGTGGAAGCGGTTTCCGCCAGGGTCATGGGGTAAGCCCTATCCCAGCTTGAGGCTTTTTTTAACACCTCGAAGTGGTAGGCATGCCCTAACTCATGTGCCAAAGTTTTAATTTCGCCAAAACTTCCATCAAAGTTACACAAAATTCTGCTTTCACCACGTAGAGGAAGGCTAATGCAGTAGGCCCCACCCACCTTTCCCGCCATGGGTTTGGCGTGGATCCACTGCTCATCGAAGGCGGTTTTAGCCAGGTTACTCAGACGCTCACTAAAACCCGAGAATTGGGTCAGGATAAAGTCCTTAGCCTCATTCCAACTGATATTCCCTTGGCTTTCTCCAACCGGAGCAAAAAGGTCAAAAAAGGCACAGACTGAAATGTTGAGTGCGCGGGCCTTTAATCTTAGGTAGCGCTGAAAGACGGGAAGGCTATCGTTTAAGACTTGGATGAGGGTTTCAAGAGCCTGAGATGAGATGCGTGATTGAAAAGCAGATTTATCTAAAGTATCTTTCCAGCCGCGACGCTGGTTAACCGTAACGGTGGTGCCTTTAACACCATTGAGGGCGGCGGCTAGGGGTATTTCATAATTTTTGAGGAGGCGCAGCTCCAACTCATAGGCTTTCTTGCGCACATCTCGATTCGCATCCGCTGCCAGTTGGCGAAGTTCAACCAGGGTTTTCTTTTCTCCCGTTGACTCATCCCAAGTGGTCTGTAAGTGACTGGTGATGGTTTCTTGTAGCCGTCCCCACGCCTCAGCTCCGGATCGGTTCAAATCATTAGTCAAATCCTCCATCTCTTCCGACATGGCGTGTTTGGCTAAAACCTCGAATTGTTCCAAATGAAACTGTTTTTGCCTCAGCTTGGGTGAGAGGTTAATTAAATCTTGCCACTTGAATTCAGGCTTTAGCAACAGTTTTTGGAAACGAACCCAAAGGCGTTTAAGAATTAAAAATTCCTTTTCAAGAAAGTTAATTTTTTTTAACGCTTCTTCGTTGGACGTGTTTGAGGAATAAACCATGTAAGTATAACTGAACAGAGTTTCTTCAATGTCGTTCAGTCGAACCAAGGAATCGATGATTTTTTCACAAAATACCAATTGCTCATCCTTTTGTTGGGGGATGGGTTGACCTATTTCTTCTAAGAGTTGATGACTCTGTTGCACCAATTCCTGAACATCGTCCGCAAATTTTTGATCCGAAAAACCTTGGTATATTCGTTCAAGATTCCAAACGGGATAGTCGTTACTCACCAGGTCATCATAAGTCATCGCGTTAAACTAGGCAAGAATGGGTGAATTTTTCACCCCCATGATGTATGATGCTATTATGTGTACCCGCAAAAAAATTTTGTGCATTGTCATTCTCGTTATGGTGCCAACCCTAATTGCTTACGCTCAGAAAGGCTTGACAATTCCCAGACTAACCCCAAATGTGGTTATCAATCGGATGCTCACCGTAACTAACGCACCCGATAACCGTGAGGTGTTTTCTTTGATGATTGAAGACAACGTTCTTCAAGCAGAATTTGAAGTATTTGATGCTGATTGGGATTTTGATCTTTATCTTTCCTCAAAGAGAAATCTTGATGATTTGGAACAGGCCGAATTCGCGCAAATTAACGATGAACACGCTGAAAAACTGATCATCAATCGATTCTGGGGAGATGGTAAATTAACTTCAGGAACCTGGTACCTCTACCTTGTCGCAAAGAGCCCCAGCGACATTCGCCTTAGCCAACGTCCGTCTTCCTATAAGGTTGTGTACCGAACCGTCGAATTTCAACAAAAATTGATTACCTTCGGAATCCATGACGGAACCCTCAATTTTGAAAACGGTTCAGCCCTCTTTTACTTCTTTGATATTCCTACCAACATTCCCGCCTTTACCATTGCCGTAAACAACAGTGGGATGGATATAGATTTTTATCTGAAACGCGATACGCCCATCCTTGCCAAGTCTGATGCGGATATTATTTCAGAGTCCTACCTCTCCAATGAAATGATCACACTGCGTGAGTCAGATTTAGGCTCCCCCCTGACAGGTCGATGGTATTTAGTAGTAACCCAAAAACCAACCAAGGAACACCAGGATCAGTTTAAACTCTTTGTTGGACCCGGAACCGACGTTCCGATATCCTTCAAAACCATCCCCAATCCTTTGCAACCAGCTAGCACCGATCCTCTCATTAATTCAGCTTATGCTGTTGTGGAGATTCTCCATGATCGTGGTGGTGGCTCAGGATGTTTGGTCTCGTCCCAGGGACACATCCTAACCAATCGCCACGTTATATTAAACAGCAACCGAGTGCCCTTCAAAGAGGTAGCCGTGGGAATGACGGTTAACATTGGACGCCCCTCCGTAGAATACTTTTGGGCTGAGGTTCTTTGGACTCAGGAAGAGACCGATCTTGCTATTTTGCAAATACGGCGGGGACTTTACAACCAACCCCTACCCAGCCAACTCCGATTTCCCTTTCTTCCTTTCAATACGGGAGCTGACCCTAGCCTGGGGTCGGGTGTTTGGGCTGTGGGTTATCCATATTGGGGAGGACGAGGTACCAAAACAAGCATCACGGTCTCACGTGGCGTCATTGCCGGTTTTGAGGATACGCGCTTTGGAAGGGTCTACAAAATCGATGCCTCAATCAACCACGGCAGCTCAGGTGGGGCTGTTTTGAATGAGCAATACCAACTTATCGCCATCCCAACCGTTTTTGTCTATGATAGTTCGGGACAATTAGGTTTTGCTCACCCTATCAAATTGATTCCCCAAGAATGGATTCAACGGTTTGGCCGATGAGCTTTTCACCTGAAACAAAAGAACAACTTTTTCAAAACGAACTGGTTCCCTTATTTCAGGAGTTGATTAAAAATGCCTGTGTGAATAACGGCAAAATTGACTCAGGTCAGGAGATTCGAAGCGCAAACACTTTGGAACGTTATCTGAATGCGGCCGGATTGAACTGCCAACGGTGGGAACCTCAGCCAGGGCGGGTAAGCCTGATGACACAGATCAACCAAGATCCCATGTTGCCTACCCTGTGTTACATGGGCCACACCGACGTGGTTCCCGCACGCGCTGAGGACTGGGAACAACCACCCTTTGAGGGCAAAATCTTCCAAAGCGACATTTGGGGACGGGGCGCCGTGGACATGCTCTGTTGGACTGCCAGCCAAGCAGTCGCCATCGCCAACCTTGCCAAGCACAAAATCCGCATGAATTACAACCTCAAGTACCTAGCCTTAGCTGATGAGGAGGCCTCGGGCACCTGGGGAGCGCGCTACCTTACCGAAAATTTTTGGGATCAAGTTGCCTGCGACTTAATGATTACCGAATTAGGCGGCTTTTTCTTAAAAAATCAGCAAGGTTTGCACGCCGTTCTTACCCTGTCAGAAAAGGGGTTGTGTTGGCTCAAATTGGTCTGGCGGGGAACCTCAGCACACGGCTCGATGCCCTTTGGGGCAGACAACGCCCTCTTGAAAGCGGCTCAAGCAGCACAACGGCTAACGGCATGGCAACCACCTCCCACCAAGGACCCCATCTATGCCCAAATGCTTACCGCCTTTGGAAAAGTACCAACTGAAGAATTATCAGATTTGGAGCGAGGACTTGCCGCTTTTCTTCATACAGCAGGAAGAACCACAATTAGCCCGAACTTACTTCAAAGCGGCACCAAGACAAACCTCATCCCTGACCGCGCCGAACTCATCCTTGATATTCGCTTTTTGGGATCAGACTTCCCTGATTCCAAGCCCGAAAGCGTTATCAGCTTAGTGAAACGGCTCTTGGGTCCACAACTTTGCCAGGATTGCGCCTTTGAGGTGCTTGATTTCTTCCCGCCCACTCAGACATCTTTGGATCATTCAGCCATCGACGTGATTCGAAACCTTTTGAAGGTTCACCATCCCCAGGCTAAACTCATGCCATGCCGCATTGGAGGTGTGACCGATGGCCGTTTCTGGCGGAAACGGGGTGTCCCCGTGTTTGGGTTTTCCCTATTTGACACCGACCTAACCATCCAAGCTTATTCCCAGCGCATCCACGGCGCAAATGAAAAAATATCGTTGCAAAGTTTGCGTAAATGTTTAGAGTTTTTTTTAGATTTTCCTTGTTCCAACATAGGAGCTTAAAGGTTTCATTAGAAGCCCCAAATTGGGTAATCCCCCAACCCAACCGTCGTTGTGCTTTTTTAAGAACAAGTCATACTCAAAAGACATTGAAACGTGTGTCTGCAAAAACTTATATCAGTGCTTAAGTTTTTTCTGTGCTATAATAAAAGGAATAGGAGTTCAACGTGTCCAAAATAGAAGCTTCCGATAAAATCATTCTTGAACACCTGAGTTTTTCAATGGTTGCCGGCGCCATTCCCATTCCAATTGTGGATGTAGTGGCAATCACGGCCATTCAAGTTGAAATGCTCAGCAAAATTGCCAAGGTTTATGAAATAGACTTCAACGAAGAGAGGGCAAAGGCCATTGTTAGTTCAGCTTCTGGAACCATCATCGGACTTACGATTGGTCGACTGGGAGCGAGCGCCGTTAAATCTATTCCCATCGTTGGGACCGTCCTGGGCATTGGTAGCCAGATGATTCTAGCTGGTGCTTCAACCTACGCCATTGGTAAGGTCTTTCAGTTTCACTTTGAGCAACGTGGAAACTTTTTCAACTTCAACTGGGACCAGCTGCGCTCTAAATTTGAAGAATTTTTCAAACAAGGGGAGGAGATTGCAAAATCGAAAGAAAAAACGACCAACAAAGAAGATGTTTTTGAGACCCTTGCCAAGTTGAATGAATTAAGAAAACAAGGTGCCCTCACTGAGGAGGAGTACAACAAGTTAAAATCGGAGTTGCTTGCAAAAATTTAACAGTCTCCTTATGCTAGACATATTCTTGATAATTAGGCGGTTGACTCAATGAAAATTGTGATGGTTGGAACGGGCTACGTTGGGCTGGTAACAGGCACCTGCTTTTCGCAAATGGGTAACAAGGTCACCTGCGTTGACGTGGACGAGGCCAAAATTTCAAAACTTATTCAAGGTATCATTCCCATTTACGAACCAGGTTTGGAAGCCATGGTCAAAAACAACTATGCTAACGGTACGCTCAAGTTTTCCACCAATTTGCAAGAAGCCCTTCACGATGCAGAACTTGTCTTCATTGCCGTGGGAACCCCCATGGACGAGGACGGAAGTGCTGATTTGAAATATGTCCTTGCCGTTGCCAAAGACATTGGTCGTTTTATGACGCATTCCCTCATCGTGGTTGATAAAAGCACCGTGCCTGTTGGAACCGGTGAAAAGGTAAAGGCCACCATTCAAAAAGAATTAGAAGCTCGCAACGTCAACTTCCCTTTTTGGGTTGTTAGTAACCCCGAGTTTCTTAAGGAGGGGGCAGCCATTGAGGATTTCATGAAGCCCGACCGCATTGTGGTAGGAGTTGACAGCTCCGAACCGCTTGAGGTGATGCGGGAACTCTACAAACCCTTTACCATGAACCATGACCGTTTCATCGAAATGGATATACGCTCAGCCGAGATGACCAAGTATGCCGCCAACGCCATGTTGGCTACTAAAATAAGTTTCATTAACGAAATTGCAAACATTTGCGAGTTGGTGGGAGCCGACATCAACAGGGTTCGTGTTGGTATTGGTTCTGATTCAAGGATTGGATACAGTTTTATTTACCCTGGTTGCGGTTACGGTGGGTCGTGTTTCCCTAAAGACGTCAAAGCTTTAGAACACCTTGCTAAAGAAGTGAATTACGAACCAAAAATCCTTCAAGCTGTTGAAGATGTCAACCAGCGCCAGAAACAAATACTTGCCCAAAAAGCCATGAAGCGCTTCGGTTCCTTCCAGGATAAAATTTTTGCGATATGGGGTTTGGCCTTCAAACCAGAAACAGATGACATGCGCGAAGCCAGCAGCCTGACTTTGATCAACGAGTTAATCAAAGGTGGGGCTCAAATCAGAGTTTACGACCCGAAAGCAATGGAAGAAGCCAAAAAGCACTGGCTTAAAGAACATCCGCAGATTTATTACGCCAAAACCAAATACGATGCCATTATGGGTGTCGATGCCCTCTTCTTGGTGACCGAGTGGACCGAGTTCCGCTCGCCCGATTATGAGGAAATGGCTGCAACCATGAAGCAAAAGGTCATTTTTGACGGCCGGAATCAGTACAATGCCAACAAACTCATCAATATGGGATTTGAATACTACCCCATTGGGGTGGGAAATTTTAAACATAAAGGATAATGAAACATGCCTAAGGTTGCCTTTATCACGGGTATCACCGGACAAGATGGAGCGTATCTCTCAGAATTCCTCTTGAAAAAAGACTACATCGTACATGGCTTGAAAAGGCGCTCTAGTTTGTTTAACACCGACCGCATCGACCACCTTTACCAAGACCCCCATGAAAAGAATGTTCGGTTCATCCTTCATCATGGCGACCTAACCGATTCGACTAACCTGATTCGAATCATTCAAGAAATCCAACCCGATGAAATCTATAATCTAGCCGCTATGAGCCATGTTGCCGTAAGTTTTGAAACTCCAGAATACACGGCGAATGCTGACGGGATTGGAACGTTGCGAATCTTGGAAGCAGTCAGGCTTCTCGGGCTTACCCAAAAGACGCGCATCTATCAGGCTAGCACTTCTGAACTTTACGGCAAGGTTCAAGAAATACCCCAGACAGAAAAAACGCCCTTTTATCCGCGCAGCCCCTACGCCGTAGCTAAGCTCTATGCATACTGGATCACTGTAAACTATCGTGAAGCTTACAACATGTTTGCCTGCAATGGCATCTTGTTCAATCACGAAAGTCCCGTTCGCGGCGAGACCTTTGTAACCCGTAAAATTACCCGAGCTGCCAGTAAAATTGCCCTGGGTCTTCAAGATAAATTGTACTTGGGAAACCTCAATGCCAAACGCGACTGGGGGCACGCTAAGGATTACGTTCGAATGATGTGGATGATTCTCCAAGCCGAACACCCCGACGATTTTGTGATTGCAACAGGTATCACCACCACGGTGCGCGATTTTGTGCGCATGGCCTTCGCTGAGGCGGGAATTGAAATTGAGTTCAAGGGCGAAGGCGTCAATGAAAAGGGCTACGTAGCCGCATGCAATAATCCCAAGTACCAAGTTCCTATTGGTAAAGAAGTTGTGGCGGTTGACCCCCGCTACTTCCGCCCCACTGAAGTAGACCTCTTAATTGGAGACCCCACCAAAGCAAAAGAAAAACTTGGCTGGGTTCCGGAATACGACCTCAAAGCTCTCGTCAAAGACATGATGCAAAGCGACTTAAAACTCATGCAACGCGACCGCTACCTCCAAGAAGGAGGCTTTCGCATCATGAATTACTTTGAGTAAGGGGCCGAACTTCGTCTTTTGGAACTATCGAGCTGGTGTGCCCCTCCATCAATACTTTGCCCCATCCTCTCTTCGTACTTGTTATTTCGTATGTAAAGAACAATATCGATGCCAACTAAAACAAGATTGATTATATAAAAATAAAGGACATAATCCAAGGAATGAAAAATTTTGTTTAAAATTCCAAAAACATAACCAAGGAAAACGACGATCAAAAACCCAAGACTTTTTCCAGCATTTCGCTTAGTTGTCCAGCTTTTGTAAATTGATACTGGCCACGCTGCTCCAAAGCATAGGAGCATACCCATTTCAAAAATACCTTTTTCCCACATAAATGGCGTCCTTAAAAAAAATTTGAGTCTATGAAAAGCTCATCAACTTCATTATACTAGATTCAATGACTAAAAACATGTGGCAAAATTTAAGTAATTTATTTCCGCCAACCCGGGATGAAGAGAATTTAGCACAAAAGTTAATAACTGAGTGGAAGGCGCAGGGTTTCATTAAGAAGACCTCTACCGATTTGTTAAACATTCCTGATAAAGTAATCATTGCGTTCTATTCCACACTTTCACAAAATAGCTCCATTCATAGTCCCCATCGATCAGAGCCCAATTCTTCTTGGTTTACCCAAAATGACATTACTTTCTATAACGTTCGCGCTACTGGATTAGGTTCAAGTGTAGGAAATTTTTTACAGGCTAGTAAATTGATTTTGGGGGAGAGAGCCCATTGCATTCATATTGCCCCCTTTACCCGCTACGATCATAATACCATTTATTCCATTGTTGCCGCTCGTTCCCCAGCAGAGGAACTTTGGCACCCGGCTCTTGTGGATAAGAACATTTTACCTCTCGACCAGGTTCGGCTTTTTGTTCAAGCCATTCACCTTTTGGGAAAGGCTGCTGGTTATGACCTGGAGCCCCACACAGCCCAATTTTCTTACCTTGCTCTTGAACACCCCGAAGCCTTTCGGTGGATCAAGGTCTATACACCCGACCCACGCTGGTTGGATTACTACTTCACCCAAGAAACTGTGTATTCCATTGAAAACCAAAAACGCATCATCAGCGAGGTTCGCGGTTTTGTTCACGAGTTTCTTCATCAAGCAAAAATATCTACCTTTGAAGATGAACCTTTCGACACTTACCCTCGCCTAAAACTAAAACATCAAACTTTTCAACAAGCAAGAGATTTTTTAATTCGTTATGGTTACTGGACCGTCCCGTCGCATGCCTGGAACGGCTACGGTGTTCCGCGATTCAAAGGGTACAATTTAGTTCATAACTATCCCGAATTTACTTATCGAGACCGTAATGGGGCTGATATAAGTCAAAACGCCTATCATATTTTAACACCGTTTTGTTTCTGGGATGGGCTTCCAGCTGAAAATTCTTGGGGCTGGGAAAACCAAGCACGTTCAGGCCGTCCCAACCAGTACGGTATAAAACTTTATCATGATCTCTTTTTGTTTTGGCGAGATGAGATGGAGTTTGATTTTGTTCGGTTTGATTCTGTAGACCACATTTGGGACTCCTGCGATCCCACCAATCCCACAATTCCATTTTCTGACCGCCCCACACCTTCAGTCCTACGGGATTGTATTCTTAGCATTCGCTCACCGAACCGCCTGGACATTGGCACCTTGGCGGAACGAATTGGCGATGAGATTCGAGCCTACGAGACACTTGGTTTTGATGTCATCCTAGGCAGTTCGATGATGGAGGACCCTAGCCTCAAGATGTTTGAACATGACATTAAAATTTCCGAAGAGCTTAACGAACTCAACGCCAAGCGTCCCTTTAATTTTTCAGTTTGTATTGCCCTTGACACCCACGACACGGGAAACCCCCTCTTTCGCGGAAAGTCCCTCATTGAGTTGGAAGGTTATCAAGGTTTGTTACTCCGCCTCTTCCTTGCACGATTTCTTCAAGGGGGAACCTCTTTTCGTCCCCTTTATGGTGTGATGGGACTCACTGATTTATCTTACGGCCTTTTTCCGGCTAACGTGTCGTGTGTCAACCTGCATTGGTCCTCTGATGAGACCTTTTTAAACACCTACCACTTGGTAGAAGATCTTTATCTCAAATTCAAATCCACCCTGAACCACGGACTACGATTCGTGAAAACAGCAAACTATGTAGGAGCTTCGTGGATTTGGCAAAGCTCTGAGTGGGAACTTTACTGCGAGGTTTGCTTTCCTGGAGGAGGGTTTTATCAAACCCAGTTTCAGCTTGAAGGCTTGGAAGGCTATACCTTTAAGCAAGAAAGGCAGACTCTTTGCCATTTCTCACCAATCCTCGGCGAACAAGAATTTCAAATTGCTTGGAGGCAGTTCACATGAAGTTACGCGAACTAACACAAAAATTAAATAACTTACTCGATGTGGAAAACTGGAAACAGCGCGACTCCTCCCAAAACGGCCTTCAGGTTGGTCATTGGGATCAAGAAATTCAACACGTGGCCTTTGCAGTGGATGCTTGCCGTGAATCATTTGAACAAGCAGTTAAACGTGGAGCACAAGCCCTGGTGGTTCATCACGGTTTGTTTTGGGGAAAACCTTTTACTTTAATCGATACTTTTTATGAGCGCATCAGTTACCTCATTTACAATAAACTCGCACTTTTAGCCTATCACCTACCCTTGGACGCCCACCCCGAGCTTGGCAACAACGCCCAACTAGCCCGTCATTTTAATCTGAAAAACATTGAACCATTCGGTCAGTATAAGGGCGCCACCATCGGTTTCAAGGGTGAGCTGGAACACCCCCTCGAGTTCCAAACATGGCTCGACACCGCCTTCATGAACCAACGTGACAACCTTTTGAGCATCTTAGCCTTTGGTCCGCGAGTTGTGCAAAAAATTGGCATCATTTCGGGTGGCGCCCCTTGGGAAATTCAACAAGCCATCGAGCAAGGCCTTGATGTCTACCTTACTGGCGACGCCCAGCACAGCATCTACCACACCGCCCAAGAGGCAAAAATTCATCTAATCTCAGCGGGTCACTACTTTACGGAAACGTGGGGGGTGTACGCCCTTTCCCAGTTCATCCAACAAGAGTGGCAACTCACCACGAGCTTTTTAGATATTCCGACGGGATTGTAAATCAACGATTCTCCCGTTTTTGCATAATCCGACGCATCAGCCCCTTCATCAACTCGAGTTGATTTTCGCCATCGGGGGGTGGGGTCAGAAGCTTATAGTCTTGTTTTTCAATGAGTTGGCGCTCTAAGTTAACCGCAATCGCGTTCCATTTTGTGCTTTCGTCACTGTTGCCTTCTCGGAAGGATTTTCCTTCTAAATCAAGCAAATCAAAACGAACGTACTTGATTTTGCCGTTTTCATAGGTGACTTCTAGACGATTATACAAACCACGAGAATTTACATCTGATTCTACTTTGTATGTATCATTCATCGAAATGACAGTTTTTTGCTTAATTCCTTGTAATATGTTGTTGAGTACGGCTTGAGCTAGCTCTTTGAAACGCTTGCTAGAAATGGTGGCTCCGACGACGGCATCAATGTCAGCCCCATTCCGAGCTACCATCCGATCGATTAATTCATTGGCAGCTTCAACTGGTGATAATCCAACGTTTTTTTTCATGGTGTCGGTATACCATTGGTTTTGTGATTTAAATTCTCCAGCGGCGTTCACTTCATCCCAAGTTGCTGAAACAATAACTCCACCTCGGATTTGAATTTCAATAAAAGGTTTCCATCCAAAATTATCATAGACATCATATTCCCCGCGAAATATACCATCGGGATAAACCACATCGAGAGGCTCGATAGGTTTTGTTAGATTTTCTTGTTGAGCCTGACACGATGAAAAGAAAAAAATCAATAAAAATACTCCATAAATCTTCATATTTTTCTCCATTTCTTAAATCATAGCGATTTTAGGGCCTTATTGTCAAACTTTTCTTTTTCTCGATTATAATCTTTAATGATGGGTGAATTCCGACACCTTACGAATTTTGAAATTGAAGCCCTAGTGGCTCAAAACAACAGAGCCCATCCCAATTGGGATGGAATTCGCGTTGGACCATCCTTTAATCCTCAATCTTTTCAAGGGGTAATTTTTTTTAATTCAAACACCTTAAACACTGACAAGGATACGTTAATTTTTAACACTCTCTTCAAGCAAGTTTATTTAGAAAGCTGCCAAATAATGCAAAGTGCTTTAACAGATTGCCGAGTTGAAAATGGCTGCACTATAATTAGTTCGTCAATAACCGCTTTACCCAATCCTCTGTTTGGCTTCAATGCCCAATTGAAACCCGGAAATGAAATGACTTCAACGGTATATCCTGATTTTGAGTTTTCATGGGAAAATGTGGTTCACCAAAAGTTTAATAATTCGCCAACAGGGTTGTGGTTCCAACCCAGCCACTCCAATGTCATCATGGAAAATAGCATTGTTGAAAACGCCTCCTTTCTTTGCAACATCTTCGCTGCTCCCAAAACTCGCATTCAAAATCCTAACAGCCTCATCAATGTAAGTCTCTTGCGCATCGATGAGCCCTGCTTTGTTGGTCATGGTGCCATGATCAAAAATTCTGTTCTGGCAAGTGCGCATATTGACGGCCCAGTTTTAATCTCCGATTCCCAAATTTTTCCCGGGTCCGAACTGAGTGGACAACTCGTGGTGCAGAATTCTATTCTTGGCCCCCATTCTCAACTAGCTCACGGGGAAATTACCGCGTCCGTTTTAGGTCCGGGAATTGGGTTTCACCACCGAAGTCTCCTCATTGCTGTCTGGTGGCCCCAGGGATTGGGCAACGTTGCAAGCGGAGCCCAAGTGGGTAGCAATCACACTAGTCGAGCGGCAAATTCGGGCTCCCTGATTTCAGAGGGCTGGTTTTTTGGGCTCAACACCACCGTACAATTTCCCCTTGATTTAACCGAGGCTCCGTTTGGGCTTTTGGGAAGTGGCCAGAGGCTTCCTGCCGGCCGTTATCCATTTCCGTTTAGCCTTTACGGCAGTCGCACCAACCAACCCATGGTTAAACCTGGCTGGGTTTTGCATCAAAATCTGCTGATGGTGTTTCGTAATGAAATGAAGTGGCGTCAGCGCTTACCAAGCCATCGAAGTTATACCGTCTTTCGTCCAGAGCTCCTAAACCAAATCAAAAAAGCGTACAATCTTCTCAAAAACCTTCCTAATGACGAACTTCTTGTCCCCGAAAATGTACCATCACTTGGACCCTGCCCTCTCAAAAAACTCGATCGCGAACTAGGGCTTCAAATTTACCAAGAATTTTTTGAAAATATGCCCAACGGTATACTCGAAAAAAATTCCCGCTTTGCGCACATTTTGTGGGAACGGCTCAAAAAAGAAGTAGCCAAGGATTCATGTCCCAAGGATTTTGAAGATGTGCTTCATTACTTTGCGGAAACCTATCTTTAAGAATGGGGCGACTTTTGCCATTTTTTGAACAGATATTTTGATTTAGGGTTGCTCCCAATTTATTTTGGCTTTATACTCCTTTTTTAAAGGAGTAAAACCTATGTTCAAGTATAAAAATACATTATGGTTATTCCTCGCATTATTCTTTATCAGCTGTGCAGGGCAGGCCTCCCAGGAGACCGTTCTAGAGCCTCGATTGGATGGTGCTGAGGCCGCAGGAGCAAATCTCATCTACTTAAGAATTGCGAACATACCTGACAACCTAGAGACCCTAACATTTACCCTTCAACCCAATATAGGTGTGGAGAAGGTGCAACGAGGGGATCGTTTTATTGAACTCATCACCAAACAAAGGATTGATGTTAATAGTTCCTATCAAGTAATTGGTTCCTACCAACCGCCGGCCAAGACCACCAGCGCGGGTGAAACAGTTAAACCTGAGCCTGTTTCCATCGGCAGCGTAGCCGTTCAAATGGAAAACCTTCAAGTTATCCTATGGAACCAAATGTACAGCGACAAACCCCTTGGCCACAACATTGAAGGGGGCAGCAACGTATTTCGAGTCTTTGTTCCACGAGGCAAGGTGGTGGAGCTTCACATCTTCAACAAGCCCGACGATGCCGCTGGTACTGTCTACCCTATGACTCCGGATGAGAACATGGTGTTTGAAGCCCGCGTTCCGGGGAACTTGGCTGGTAAATTTTATGGTTATCGCATTGCCGAGCGGACTCAAATCCCCACCATGACTTTCAAGCCAGACATGCCTTTGGATACTATTTTTGCCGATCCGTATAGCAAGGCAGTGGCCTCCAACAATGTTTTTCCCTCTAAAATGCGTACCCTCATTCTTCCACCCCAAGGTTTTGACTGGCAAGGCACCCAGAGCCCCGGTTACGAGATTAGTGACCTCATCATTTTTGAAGCCCACGTTCGTGACTTAACGGCTCACCCCAGTGCTCAAACACCCAACCCTGGCACCTTCAAGGGGATTGCTAACGCGCGTGTGGGTGGATTAACCTACATGAAGCGCCTTGGTGTAAATGCCATTGAATTTCTACCCATTCACGAATTCAACAACATTGAAGCCCCGTTTAACGAGCGTTCCCGTGGTATCCGCAACACGTGGAACGCTTACGCTCAAAACTATTGGGGTTACATGACGAGCAACTATTTTGCGCTTGAAAGTTACTATGCCACCGATGGAACCATTGACCCCAATCGCTGGAGTGGGATTGAGGGCAGAAGTGTGACCGAGTTCAAAGAGCTTGTTCGGGAACTTCACCGAAACGGTATCGCTGTCATCATGGATGTGGTGTACAACCACGTGAGCGGTTACGACGAAAACCCCTTCAAAATCATCGATATGGATTTTTATTTCAAAAAGGTTGATCGGACCGGAACGGGGAACGAGTTTGAAACCCGCCGCCGCATGGCTCGACGCGTAGTCTTAGACAGTCTTAAATACTTTATGCAAGATTACCGAGTTGATGGCTTTCGCTTTGACTTGGCTGCTAGCCATGACAGAGATACCATCACCGCCATCCGCGATGAACTCAGGGCTATCAACCCTAAAGTTTACTTAATCGCCGAGCCCTGGGGTGGAGAAGGGGCTACCAATAGCCAAGACTTCATCCGATTAGGATGGAGTAAGTGGAATTCAGGCATCCGCGATGCCGTGCGCTCGGTCAACCGCCCCGCCGACCGTGGACAGAGCTGGGCTTTAGGAACCAACAATGGCGGTGCCCGATTGGAGCCTTACCTAGCAGGTGTGGGTGAGGGCCAACCCTGGCAGTTGGTGCACTACATTGAAAGCCACGACGACACCACGTTTGGAGACAACATTCGCATCATGAGCGGATTTTATTCCTTTACCAAGGATGGTCAAATCAATCGCATCACTGACCTCAAAGCCTACCTAAAACTGCCTCCCAACTTGCTCGACGCCAGCCGTGTTGCTGCCGCGGCCCTGTTGATGGCTCAAGGTCCGGTCATGATCCACGTTGGGCAAGAATGGGCTCGTGGTAAGGTAACCCCCGACCTAACGGGTAAAGTCCCCGAGGTCACCAATAAAGGACGCATAGGCACTTCCTCCGATAACGTCGTGTACCTAACGCCCACACCCAACTCCTACAGTGCCGACAACGAAACCAATTGGATTAATTTCGAACATGTGGCTTTAAATCAAGAACTTTTTGATTACTACGCTGGTTTGAACCGACTCCGCCTTGCTCAGCCCCTCTTGCGTAAGGCTGACCCCAAGAACATCTCTACGGCCACCGACCCCAACAACGGCAACGCGGTCATGGTGTTGATCTCCGATGGCCAACGCCCTCGCATTTTTGGAGCGGCCAACTCGGATCCACGCCGTCCGGCCACCTTCCAGGTACCCGCCGGTAATTGGACCATCGTTGTTGATAAAACCAGGGCAGGTACCACTCCGTTGGGTTCTCAAGCCCCTGGTGATGTGACCGTGCCGCCAGCATCGGCCTTAATTCTCATCTCTCAATAAGCCAAGTCTTCAACCCTTTCCCGAAAAAATTGAAATTCGGGAAAGGGCATCAAGGCTCTTGGGAAAAGGCCATTCGCAAAAGCGAAAAACAATCCATAATTAAGAACGGGAACGCCAGCTTGACGGGCCCGTTCCATATGCTCGCACATCCGACGCCGCGTGACAGAACAGCCCCCACAAGCCAAAACCAAGTCGTAATTTTTGAGCTCCTCTGGTTCAGGCCAGTCCCGTTTTAGTTCGAAGGTTGTCTCGGGCTGATAAAGACCCTGAATCAAACGGGGAATCTTGACGGTAGCAATATCATCAGCTTGACGGTGGTGGCGGCAAGCCTCCCAAATTAAAATACGTGACTTAGGCTTTAAATTCGTGAGAACTCTTAGCGAAGGAAGCATCGCCTCAATTTCACCTTTTTTTCGCGCAAACAACAAACTAAAACTCGTGAGGGGAATTTCAGGAGGTATCTCGGCTGCAACTTTTGCAAAAGCTTGGCTGTCAGTGATGACTAAATCGGCCCTCTCAAGGGCAAAATGGTAATATCTCAACTCCCTTTCCTTCACAACCAAAGCCGCTGCTTCCCTATCGATGACATCGCGAAGAGTCTCAACCTGAGGAAGGATAAGTCTTCCCTTGGGAGCAGCTAAGTCGATTGGAGTCACTAATATGACCAGTTGTCCCGGACCCACGAGACCTTCTAAAGGGGTTGGCTCGCTGTGAACCCTAGTGAGAAGAGTTCCCAAGGCTTGAAGGAGGTCTCTATGTCCCACCTTCTCGATGTTGTCCACGAAATGAACCTCATTAGCCCCTTCTGCCAAACAGGCTGCCTTCTTTTCATCGGTGTTCCCATTTCGAGCGTGGGTGATCACCGCAACAAGAGCAGTTTGCCGAGAAACAAGCTTGTTGATTATTTCGCGTTCCAAGGAAGTAGTGGGAGTATGCAAAGCCGTCACCCACAAAGCAACATCGGCTTGTTCTAAAGCCTTGATTGCTTGTGCCACTCGTTGGGGTCCAAGAACATCTGTGTCATCGATACCCGCGGTATCCGTTAGCGCCACCGGACCTGCTGGCAAAATTTCAATAGCACGAGTGACGGTATCTGTCGTGGTACCCGCAACATCGCTCACAATACTTGCCTCTTGACCAAGAAGCGCATTGAAAAGACTGGATTTGCCGGCATTGCGCAATCCCCAAAGGACGATGCGTTTTCTTTCTGATAAGGGTGTTTGGGTCATCGTTCCCCCCGTGGAGTCGTCAAGCGTAATGGATCTAAAAGGCTTTTCCATTCTTCATGTGATTTATCACCCAATTCGACCAAGGCAGATAGAAGGCTGTCCCAAGAATTTCGGTCCTCTTGAGATAATTTTTCCCAAATGTTTTTTACTTCGTTATAGCCAATAAAAATGGCCAAAGCATTGAGTAGAGCCGCACTTTCTCTCAGTCGTTTTTCCGACAGTTCCGTGTCAAGCTCCAGTTTAGGAATGATGGTGGATGCTGATCTTAATGCTTTTAAAATCGCCTCCGCCATGTGTCCTAAGGCCTGCCACAAAAAAGGCACAAGGGCATTAATTTGTCCTCGTCCTTCTTGAACTAGGCGATGTACCTTTGCTGCCTCTCCCAAAGCCTCTAAGGCCATACCCAAAAAATATTCCAACATTACAGGATTAGATTTAGCTGGCATTTGGGTGGAACCCGTTTGTAGCTGCGGGTGTTTGAGAATACCATCGGGTTCGGAGACCATATCCAATAATTCTCGAGCTAAACGAACCAAACTACCCGATAAGGTTTCAATTAGCCCTGCGCATTCTGACCAAGCATCTTGGTGCGCTAAATCCGCGCATGGATTTTGACTTTGTGAAAGAGGTAAACCAGTCAGCTCTCGTAAATACTTGATCGCTGAATTACGGTATTGAAGAGTTGCTCCTAAACACGTCCCGATAGCTGTTCCACCCAACGGAACCACTCGAACCCTCTCCTGAAATCGCGCCAATCGCCAACGATCGCGTTCCAGAACTCCTGCCCAAGCAGACCAGTATTGCCCCCATCTCATGGGCAAGGCGTCTTTTCCTTCGGTTCTCCCGACGTGCAAAACGTTTCGGTCTTTTTGCTCTCTTGCCACTAGGACTTCTTGTAATTCGATTACAGCTTGTTCGAGGTCACGCAAATACCAAAGAAGATCAACAGTCATGGCAGTAGGTAAAGTGTCGTTTGTAGATTGGTGCTTGTTGAGAAGTTCCAACATGTTTTGGCTAATTGAAAAGCCTTTCAATTGGGCTTGACGTTGAATTTCCATCCAGGCAATTTCAAGACACAAAAAATGTAAACTTGTCCCCGCCCCTCCTTGCTCCAGCCCTAATTTCATGCGATCATCAAACCGGCCAAGGGCCATGTCCCGCCAAACACCATCCACCACACGAAAAAGCTCCGTTTGATTTCTGGCTAAGGTCTCATAAGAAGCCCTAAAGGCAGCCTGCTTAACCAAGGCGTAGGCCCGTACAACTCTGCGCGGTGTTTGACCTTGCCCAAAATTCTTAATCGCTAGTTCGTGCTCATAAACAAAATTTTTGGTAATCATCGGATTTTTCTTAGTGCTCCTCCTACCCCTACATAGATCGTCTTGTGCACTGTAGCTGTGCGTAGCTTCAAGCAAGGCAAGCAAGCTAAACCCGATTCGTCCACACAAACCTTGCCAGGATATAGCTCGTAATCTTTTTTCATCGGTATGGGTGTTATGTCGGGCATCAAAATGTTGGCACCTGCGGCCAAAACGGCTTCCCTTCCTTTTGGATGAAGTGTTCCCGCCGCCGTAGTGGCGGGGATGTGCGCCTCAGGCAAAAGCAGGCGAACCGCGGCTACCGACTGCTCGCAGAGTTCAAGGGGCTGCTGAGGAGCTCCTCCAAGAGGTGTGGCGGGATGCGGGATGAAGGGACCAATCCCCACCATGTCTAAATCAAATTCCCAACACAGGCGCCAAGCCGCCTCCCGATCGGCTTGGGTTTCACCAGGCAAGCCCACCAGAAAGCCTGAACCCACCTCGTAATCAAGATCGCGCAGCATTTCTAACGCCTCAAGACGATCTTTAAGACTTGTTCCGGGACGGTACTGCTCAAAGAGTCTTTCATTGGCAGTTTCAAAGCGCATCAGGTAGCGCTGCGCTCCGGCTTTTCGCCACGTTCGATAGGTCTCAAAAGAGCGCACTCCAAGACTCAGCGTGATGGCTGCTTCGTCGTTGGTCTCCTCTCGAACCGCTTCGATCCATCGCACGATCGTTGACTCATCCAACTTGGGATCTTCCCCACCCTGCAGCACAAAGGTCCTTAACCCCGCGGCATAACCTTGACGCACCACCTCGCGCAAGGTACCTAAATCCATCCGGTAACGGCGTGCTTGGGCGTTGGGTGCCCGAAGCCCACAATACCAGCAAGACTGACTACAATAGCTGGAAACCTCAATCAGCCCTCGCAGCCACACCCCATCGCCATGGACAGATCGGCAAACTTTGTCTGCCCGTTGTTTGAGCTCTGAGAGCGAGAGATTTCGTGATAATGCGAGTACCTCCTCCCAATCGCCCCGACGCACCTCAGTAATAGACATCCCGCTGACCTTCCTTGATTTTCTGAAGACCTGCTTGGGTGCGTTTTTTCAAGCTGTTTTTTTCCAGCTCTTGGGTGATTTTGAGAATGTGGGTTTCTCCTTTTTGCTTGAGCCCTTGTGGCGCAAAATCCTCCAAGTACTCTTGAAAACTCAAAAGCCCATTGGGTAAACAGTAATGCTGGATGAGCCCGGGCTTGGCTAAATCCATAAAATCGGCGCCAACCCGGCCACGACGGTAACACCCTGTGCAAAAACTTGGCACAAAGTCATTGTCGATCAGGTCATCGATCACCTCTGCCAAACTGCGGTGGTCACCCAGACTGAACTGCGGTGTAGCCCTGCAATCCCCTGAGTAAGCTCCGGGATTGGTACGACTTCCGGCACTGATTTGACTTACCCCGTAGTGAAAAAGTTCTCGCCGTAGTTCGGGCTTTTCGCGCGTGGATAAGATGATGCCGACATACGGCAATGACACCCGCAACAAGGCAACAAGGTACTTGAAGTCTTCATCGCTCACCGGATGCGGCACCTGAGTGCTCAATGGGGCTCCCTCGGCTGGCTCAAGGCGGGGAACCGAAACAGTGTGGGGTCCACATCCAAACGTTTTTTCTAAGTGGTGGGCGTGCTCGAACATCGCCAAGACTTCAAAACGCCAATCCCCAAGACCAAACAAGGCGCCAATTCCAACATCCTCCAAGCCTCCCGCCATGGCCCTATCCATGGCGTAAAGCCGCCACTCGTAATCCGATTTGGGACCCGAGGGATGCACGCGAGTATAAAGATCGGGGTCATAAGTCTCTTGAAAGCAAACATAGGTGCCAATTCCCACGGTAGCTAACTTTTTGAAATCTTCCACATCCGGGGGCGCAATCTCTAAATTGATACGGCGAATTCGATTTTTGCCCACCGATTGAGCGTAAATGGTTTTGATGCTCTCCAATATGTAGTCTAAGGGGACATCGTCGGTTTCTCCATTCAACACCATCAGCCGCTTATGTCCTTCCTTGATCAGCTCTTGGGTTTCTTGGGCAATTTCGTGCTGATTGAGTTGACGGCGGACCAGCGAATGATTGTCCTTGCGGAAACCGCAGTACAAACAGTTGTTCGAACAGATGTTCCCAAGATAGAGCGGGGCAAACAAAACGATGCGCTTGCCGTAAATTTGATCCTTCACCCAGCCAGCCAAATGGAGGATGGCAGATCGCCGTGTTTCATCCCGAACGCGAAGAAGCAGTTTAACCTCTTCGAGACTCAGCCCCTTCAGTTTTTTTATTGATTTGATGATTGAATCAAACTGTGACCAGGTGGGTTCAGGACCTTCAAGATTGGAACGGATCTCCTCCGTTGAAATGAAGGTTTTGGTCTGGATCATGGTAGCCTCCCGATTTGGACAGCATGGATTTGACGCTCACCCCCTTGAGGCGTCCCAGCTTGCCCGTCAAGGCTCCCATTTCATCCGTTGTTCCTTGAACGATCAGCGCAATGACATTGAGGCCATTTTCACGAATGGGTAAACCCATCCGTGCCAGAATCAGTTCGGCGTGTTGACCAAATAATTCGTTCACCCGCGGCACACTGTCTCTGGCTTCTAAGAAAATGCCAATAATACCTGTTCGCTTCTCCATCAGAACTTCCTTTGGATCAGAACTTAGGACTCCTTGACCTGGCAAAGGGCTTGGTCTAAGAGGTGATTTTTATATTATGCAACGCACAATATAAAAATATTGTTAGTTTTAATGTGAAAGAAAACGCATATTTTGTCAAGGGTTTTCTGCCATTTTAACCCATCGCGCTCCAAGAAATTAACAATTTTTTCTTGACCCACGGGGCGAGGTTGGCTATTATTGATAATCATTTATCATTTAATAGGAGCACCTTCATGAATCCTTTACCTGTCACCGTTTTGAGCGGGTTTCTCGGTTCGGGGAAAACCACCTTGCTCAACCACGTTTTAACCCAGCCCCACGGCAAGCGGATTGCCGTCATTGTCAATGACATGAGCGAACTTAATATCGATGGTAAGTTGGTTCGATCCCAAGAACGCTTGGTGACCATGAGCAACGGCTGTATTTGTTGCACCTTACGTGACGACTTACTCCGCGAAATAGCTCAGCTTGCCCGTGAAGGCAAATTTGACTACCTCTTGATTGAAGGCTCGGGTATCAGCGAGCCCTTGCCCGTCGCCATGACCTTTAGCTTCGAGGATGATTCAGGCATTAAGCTAGGCAACATAGCCCGTCTTGACACCCTAGTAACCGTGGTGGACACCTCACGCGCGCTTTCCTTAATTTCGTCCAAACACCGCCTTGGTGAACTACCCAGTGAGGCTTCCCCCGACGATCAGCGCCCTTTGTCCCGTCTCTTGGTTGATCAAATTGAGTTTGCTAACGTCATCGTGTTGAATAAAATCGACCTGGTGGATGAGCCAACCCTTCCCCAGGTCGAGTCGTTGGTTCGTAGCCTGAACCCTTCCGCTAAATTATACAAGACCGAGCGCGGAATGGTGCCCATCGAAGCAATTTTTAACACTGGCCTTTACAATGAAGAGTCCATGATGAACACCGAGGCTTGGGAAGAGGAGCTGAATAAGGAACATGTACCCGAAACCATCGAATTTGGTATCAGCTCCGTGGTTTATCGGTCACGACGTCCCTTTCACCCAGAGCGATTCCTCGCTTGGCTCAAGGCAAAGAAGCCCGCGTTGTTACGTATGAAGGGCTTTGGCTGGATTGCCAATGAACCCGATTGGGCATGGAACATTCAAAGCGCTGGACCTCACGCCGAAGTGATGCCGGCCGGTACCTGGTGGGCTCTTGTTCCCGAGTCAGAGTGGCCACCTGAAGGGTCCGACCGTGACTACATCCTCCAGGTGTGGAAAGAACCATGGGGAGACCGCCGGCAAGAGCTCGTGCTGATTGGCTTTGTCGATTCACTCAAGGAATTACAAAAAGATCTTGCCCTGTGTGAATTGACCCAAGCAGAAATGGACGCTGGCCCTCAAAACTGGAAAAAATGGAAATCAGTGTTCAAGATTAAAGCCATGGCCAAAGCAAATGCATAGCTTTTAATCTTGACCGAAGACCTAACTCCGAGTACCATAGGTATTAAGCCGGCGTGGCGGAATGGCAGACGCGGCAGACTCAAAATCTGTTGCCTTCACGGGCGTGTGAGTTCGACTCTCACCGCCGGCACATAAATTTTAATGCCGCCAATCATTGGAAAAATATTCGGTAGTCTCATTGGTTTTTCTTTTGGCCCCATTGGTCTCATTCTTGGATTACTGCTAGGGCACCTCATCGATAGCATCGTCAGTCAGGAAATGGGTCATACCAATTTTAGACGCGCGGCCTACACACCCGATATTGAAGAAGAAGGGCTTGTCTACGGCTTATTCCAGCTTTTTGGCGCCTTTGTCGTTGCGGCAAATGGTCCAAACAAAAAACAATTGAGTTATCTTCAAGCGGTCATCGATCGCTTCTTGACCTTGAGTGGTTACGATATCCAGGTGGGTATTGCCGCCTTTCAACGCGCCTTGAACGAGCGCCCTCGACCTAAAACCATCGCCCATTTTTTGGCCTCGAATTTCATCATCGACACCTTGACCCTTCAGTGGATTTGGACAGTTTGCAAGGACCTGTTACGCCTAGGCGAGGCCACCGAGGAAATCTGGAAGGAATTGGAAGAAGTCGCTGAATGCTTTGGTTTTCGGGTTCGACGCAAATCAGCGCGATCTAATTTTAACGAAGACTTTTCAAGCCAATATTCATTTCAGCATCAAAAAGTTGATCCCTACCAAATAATTGGGGTAGAAAGAAACGCTACGAACGATGAAATTAAAGCCGCCTTTCGTCGGCTAGCCCGAGAAAACCACCCCGATGCCCTTTCCCACCTTGACCCAAATCATCCCGAACGTCTCCAGCGTCAAGAAAAATTTATCCAAATTCAAAATGCCTACGAAGAAATTCGTAAAGAACGGGGGTTTTAATGAAATACGAAATCGACACCATTCCGATTTGGGATGCCGTCAAAGAGGCCCACAATAATCTTGTTTGTCCCCTATGCCTCTTGGAAAAAAAGGTAACCTTTAGCGCTCTTCGTTTCTATCTCAGCGATGCGGTGATGGTCCCTGAAATTCGCATTCAGATGAATGAAAAGGGCTTTTCTCGGGATCACTGGCGTCTCCTGCTTCAAGATGGTCGACGTCTCCCCCTAGCCTTGGCGGCTGAGACCCGTTGGAAAACTTTTTTATCTCACCTGCAACAGCCCCTTCGCCACGTTTCGAACGCAGCAGAAAAATTGATCAACAAAAAGGGGGTTGGTGCCCTCTTTACCCCAAAAGACGAGATCCAAAAAGCCGTTGAGAAACTTGAACAAACCCTGAGTGCTCAACAGTCCACCTGCTTGATTCAAGAAAAAATCAACGAAACCATGGGACGTTACCTTTTCACCTTTGTTCAACTCCCCTTCAAGGAAAGCGAATTTAAGGAGAAACTGGATGGTATTACCTTGTGTCCCCACCATTTGGTTCAGGCTGCCCGAATGGCCTTGGACACCCTGGATACCTCAAAGGCCGCTAACCTTATCATTCAACTTCTGACGAGTTCTCAAAAGGGCTGGCGCCAGGCCCAAGAGGACATTTTCGAGTTCACTCAACGGTTCGACCCCAAAAGCGGGGGTGATTTTTCCGGTTTGAAAGACGCACCCGAAAAAGTGATCGCATTTTTAGCGGGATGGATTAAAATAAGGAATAGAAATGAGGAGAAACACCGCTGAGAAACCAGACCTTCTCTAACGTTAAGGCCGCCGAAAGAGCCTTGGCCGTGATTTTCCCCCAAACCTCAGAGGAGATGGTCTGGGTCGAATCTGAAATCCGGGGACTTCTTGACACCATGGGGGTTTTAACTCAAGCCGTTGTTCCCGTGCACCTGAGGGAACCCTCTCCCCGCTACCTGGTGGGAACGGGGAAAGCTGAAGAAATTTTTGAGTTAGCCCAAAGCGCTGAAGTTGAGCTTATTGTTATTGATCACGAACTTTCTCCCAGCCAGCAACGCAACTGGGAACAGTTCTGTGGTATTCCCGTGATTGATCGCCACGAGGTAATTTTAGAAATTTTTGCCCAACGCGCCCAAACGCGAGAAGCGGTTTTACAGGTGGCCTTGGCACGTCTGGAATACAGCCTTCCCCGCCTTACCCGCAAGTGGACGGAGCTCAGTCAGCAACGCGGTGGTTCAGCCCGTACCCGAGGCGCGGGAGAAACCCAGTTGGAACTAGACCGCCGAAAAATCCTCAATCGAATTGACCGCATCAAACAGGAGTTGAAAGAAGTTCAAAAGCACCGCGCCGTAACCCGCAAGGGCCGAAAAGAAAATCTAATGACCACCGCAGCCATCGTTGGCTACACCAACGCCGGCAAATCCACCCTCCTCAAAACGTTGACTGATGCCAACGTCTTGGTGGAGAACAAACTCTTCGCCACCCTCGACCCCGTCACTCGGCGGCTCTCCTTGGCTCCAGGGCAGGACTTACTCCTAACCGATACGGTGGGTTTTGTGTCACGCCTCCCTCACCAGTTGGTTGACGCTTTTCGCTCCACCCTTGAGGAATCGCTTGAAGCTGACTTTTTAATCCATGTGGTAGACGTCTCGGATCACAATTTTAAACACCGTATGAGCGTGGTTGAAGAGGTACTACAGGACTTGAAAAGATCAAGTGTTCCAATTTTGACTGTGTTGAATAAAATTGACTTACTTCCCCCCCAAGAGCGAGCCCTTCTTGAGTTCCGATTTCCCGAGGCGGTCTTTACCAGCCTTACCCAGAACTTGGGCTTGGAGACCCTTAAAAGCGCCTTGCTACGTTACATGGAAAAAACGCGCGTGGTTCTGGAATTAGCCCTACCCCTAGAGCGCGTCGACCTCGTGAGGTTACTGCACCACCAAGCTCTCATCTTGAGCGAGAATTACCAAGAAACAATGGTTGAAATTCGCGCCCTGTGTCCTCCCGCGTTGAAGGGAAAATTGCAACATTATCTGGTTTACCGTGAGGAGGTGTGATGCTTTTCCTGCATACTCCTTGGCCTCCGAATGTTCCCGTCAAGGCCGTCATGACAACGCGTCTAGGGGGACTTGAGGGCGCTCCCCCATTCGAAGGATTCAATTTGGGGATCAACTCAGGGGACGATGAAACTCGGGTTAAAAATCACTGGGACATGCTCACCCATGAGCTTGGCCTTTTGCGCCCCCCCAAACTGCTACGACAGGTACATGGAGCCACCCTGGTTCCTCCACCCGAAACTGACAATTACCCCCCAGCCGATGGTTGGATTGTGTCCCAAGCTAAAATTCCAGTGGCCGTCCAAGTGGCTGACTGCCTCGCTGTTGCCCTTGCGCGAAAAGACGGCTCCCTGGCCGCCCTGGTTCATGCCGGCTGGAGGGGCCTAGCCTCAGGTATCTTGGATCATGCCCTCGAACATCTTTGTATGACCTACCACGAAAACATCTATGTATGGATTGGCCCCGGCATCGACGATTGGGCCTACGAAGTGGGCGAAGAAGTCTACCAAGGAATTACCCGCCACTACCCCTGGAGCTTTCGGTATTTTAAGCCGACGCAACCTGGACATTTTAGGGTCGGGCTGGGCCAAATTGCTTTGGAGTTTTTTCAACGCCAAGGTTGCCTCACCTGGCTTTCCAAGGGGGGGACCTGGTCACGCGCTGATTTGTGGTACTCATGGCGGCGTTCACAACCCACCGGCCGCCAAGCCATGATTTTATGGATTGAGGGATGAATTTTCTGGAATTTGAAAACGGATTTTGGGGCTGGGCAACAGATGCCGCCGACCGTCTGTTATGGGTCAAATTTTTTGAGAGCCTACCCCTTGATTTTAGAATACTTCAAACTCCAACCAGACGCCAACGCGAATTCAGCCAAAGCCTAGCACGCTTTCTCAGGGGGGAACCCGTTGCGTGGAACGTTGAAATCGCGTGGAGCGGCACCCCATTTCAACTTCAAGTTTGGCGCACCCTGACAAAGCAGGTCCCGTGGGGAAAACTCATCACCTATGGCGAGCTCGCCGCTTTAAGCGGCTTTCCCCGTGCCGCTCGAGCGGTAGGAAACGCCATGCGCCTCAACCCCTGGGCCATCGTGATCCCCTGCCACCGCGTGGTAGGGGAGAATAATCTGGGCGGTTATTTTGGACGGCTAGATCTGAAGCGGCGTTTGCTCGAGTTGGAAGGACACAACCTTAACTATCTCATTAAAAAACTACGATTATGTCACTAAATTAACATTTATGTAGTTTTCGACCCATATTATCAGAACGTTTGATTCCTTTCACTTCCCAAACACTGATATTGGCTACTTCCTAAGTCCAAGCCGGGAAATCAAAAAAACAGGATTTTAATCGGTCTTTGTGGCGCGTGCGGGGATAAAATCGTTTTGATTACAACCCACCGCCCCCCTTCTACCAATCATGTTTTTCAATTTTGTGACCTCATCACCATCAAACACACTATTTTGGCACGCTAATTGCTTGATAAAAATACAAAATATACGAGGATTGGAACTAATGGTTTTATTACTCAACGAAAAAAAACACAAGACTTTTATGATGCAAAAGATGTTTGATGAAATCGAGTCCCTGATTGAACGCCTAGGGCTGGTGACCCGCTTTCAACCCATTTATTCGATCAAGCGAAAACGCATCATGGGTTTTGAGGCTTTAACCTCGGCTCAAACAAACAATCTTTTCACGAGCTACTTTGAAATTTATCAGCGGTGTCGTGCGGAGGGGACAGGGCTTCTCTTTGATCGAGCCTGTCGTTACTTGGCACTCAAGAGCTGGAAAGAACAACGCACGAACTTGGATCCCAGTGCCCTTTTGTTTATCAACCTTGATGTGTCGATTTTGGACGATGGAACAGCAAATTCACGGGTTTTCTACGAGATGGTGAAATACTTTGAACTCAACCCCAAAGAAATCGTCATTGAACTCATCGAACAACGGGTGAATAACCTCTTGGTTTTGAAAAACTTTGTCAGAGATTATCAAAACTTAGGGTTTCTGATCGCCATTGATGACTTTGGTGAGGGCAATTCCAACATGGAACGTCTCTCATGGATCAACCCCAATGTAATTAAAATTTCGAAACAACTTTTGATGGGAGACCACTTTTCAAAATCATATCATCGAGCCGTTCTCAAGGGCTTTGTTGATCTAATCCACCGCATCGGAGCAATTCCCTTGATTGAGGGCATTGAGGATCAAGATCAACTCCTCGAAGCAGTGGATTGTGATTTGGACCTTATGCAAGGCTACTTGTTTTCTAAACCTGTGGAGCGATTAAGCGCCTCAACCCTCGAAGGATTAAACAATGGGTTCAAGGAACTATCCTTGATGGCTAACCAGCATCGGTTGCATCGAATCAAACAAAGCAATCAACGTCATAAATCCTTAATCATGACCGTTCGAAAATTATGCGATCAGCTTGAACAGGTACCAGATTCATCGGTTGACGTCAATTCCATCCTCAAAAAAATTATGGCTGAAAATCCGAACCTGGATGGCATTTATTTAATTTCAAATGAGGGAATTCAACTCTCAAAAACCTTCTTGCGGCACCAAAACTTTGTTCAAAATGAGTTTTTCAAGCCGGCCAAACCTGGAGACAATCATAGTGAAAAAGATTATTTTTTATACCACAAAGCAGGGCTTTTGACTCACGTTTCTCTTCCCTACGTCAGTCAAGCTACAGGAACCCTATGCCGAACCATTTCCATGGTTGTCCGAAAAGGTTATTATCAAAGCGCCATTTTGTGCGTTGACATTCAAGAGGAATGGTAGAGACTTTTTACCCAAATTACGCTATTGTGGGCATCGATGCACCTTACCACCAATCCAAATATCCGGAACATCGCCATCATCGCCCACGTTGACCACGGAAAAACCACCTTAGTTGATGCGCTTTTTCGTCAAAGCGGCGTTTTCCAAGCCCATCAAGAAATTCAAGAAAGGTTGATGGACCGCCTTGACCTCGAACGTGAACGGGGAATTACCATTGCAGCAAAAAACTGCGCCATTGTTTGGAAAGGCGTTAAAATCAATATCATCGACACGCCCGGTCACGCCGATTTTTCCGGAGAGGTGGAGCGGGCGCTTTCCATGGTCGATGGAGCCATCCTCTTGGTTGATGCCGCCGAGGGACCACTGCCCCAAACCCGTTTTGTTCTGCGCAAGGCTCTTGAAACCAATAAACGCATCATCGTAGTAATCAACAAAATTGATCGAAGCGATGCCCGACCTAATCAGGTACTGAATGAGATTTACGATCTCTTCATTGACCTTGATGCCGATGAAGATCAGCTCAACTTCCCCCTTTTTTACGCCATCGGCAGGGAGGGCATTGCCCAAAAAACCTTGGAGGAACGCGGGACTAACCTCCATGTTCTGCTCGACGGAATTTTGGAAGAAATTCCGCCACCCCGCCACACTGAGGGCGAGCCCTTTCAGCTCTTAGTTAGCGATTTGGATTATAGCGATTACCTAGGGCGCCTTTGCGTTGGCAAGGTATACCACGGCAGCATCAAGGCAGGTCAGGACCTTGTTCGAATTGATATTAACGGCCAAACCCTACCCTTAAAGGTTTCAAAAATCCAAGGTTATCGAGGAATATCGTTAGCAGAGTTATCAGAAGCTCAAAGCGGCGACATCGTGGTTCTGGCCGGAGCCGAAGCGGTTGAAATTGGCGACACCATCACCATCCCGGCTCAACCTAGGCGACTTCCGCGGCTGTTGGTCGAAGAACCCACAGTCGCTATGACATTTTGGCGCAACACAAGCCCCTTTTCAGGGCGCGAGGGCCGCTGGGTTCAGGCACAACGCATTGAAGAGAGGCTCAAAAAAGAAGCCCTCCGAAACGTGTCAATCCGTATCGAAACATCAGCGGATCGCGAAAACTTTGTTGTGATGGGTAGGGGCGAATTCCAACTTGCCATCATCATTGAGACCATGCGCCGCGAAGGCTATGAGTTCTGCGTTGGGCGCCCCCAGGTCATCTTCAAAGAGCGCAACCAACGGAAGCAAGAACCAATCGAACGCCTCTTCGTCGAATGTTCAGAAGATTACACCGGCATTGTGACCGAGAAGCTAGGAATTCGAAAAGGCCGCCTTTTGAATTTCACCAATCATGGCCATGGCCGTGTCCGTTTAGAGTTCAGTGTTCCCAGCCGCGCCCTCATTGGATACCGAGATGAATTTTTAACCGACACCCGCGGAACGGGAATCATGAATTCGTACCTAGAGGGGTATGAAGATTACCGCGGTGATTTTCCCTCCCGAACCAACGGCTCCTTGGTTTCAGATAGAGAGGGGGCAGCCGTTGCGTATGCCTTGTTCAATTTAGAACCACGGGGGCGGTTGTTCATCGTGCCCTCAACCCAGGTTTATCGTGGCATGATCATCGGGGAACACAACCGCGAAAACGACCTGTACGTCAATCCCTGCCGTGAGAAAAAACTCACCAACATTCGTGCCGCAGGCCGAGACGACAACGTCATCCTGACTCCGGTGATCCCCATGACCCTGGAAGCAGCCTTAAATTTTTTACGAGAGGATGAACTGCTCGAAGTAACTCCGAAGTCGCTGCGTTTGCTCAAGAAAGAAAGCCTACAGGCATAAACACGAAAATACTTCGTTTTTTCTAAGATTCATTGGCTGGCGCATCGTTTTTTAACTTTTGCTCTTCAACGATTTTCAAAAATAAATCGAAATTTGCTTAAAAATGCAGACAAAAACATATTTTCTTTTCCTTATCGATTGGAGGTAATAAATGATTCATCCTAAATTTTGTCCTAATCCTGATTGCATTCATCATGAAACCGAGGCAACCACGAATAAAAAGTGGTTTTTTCTTCATGGTTCTCACATAAATAAAATTTACGGAACCATTAAACGGTATGTTTGTAAAAATTGTGGCAGAACGTTCTCTAGCCAAACATTCAGCCCAACCCGCTACGCCAAGATTTTCGTCGATTTTCCAACGGTGACTAAGCTTTTAGAAATGGGACTCAGTTTGAGAAAAACAGCTAAAATCATGGGGCTCAATCACAAGGTGGTGACCCGACGTCAAAAGAAACTCTTGCCCAGTGCCCCAAACGCCTAGTCCCATCACATGAAGAGCGTCGCGCGTGCGGTGTCGGCTGCTTCTAAGAAGGTGGCTACGCCGCCAAGTTCCACACCGTCCAAGAGCTCTTCTTTTTTAACACCCATCACGTCCATACTCATTTGACAGGCCACCAGCCGGACGCCTTGCTGTTGAGCTTGTTGAAACATCTCTTCCAACGAGGGAATGCCAAGCATCTTCATGCGCAGTTTCATCATCCAAGTACCCAATCCCCCCATATTTAGCCGCGATAGCTTAAATTGCCCCAGGTGCTTTGGCAGCATCATGCCGAACATTCGTCCCATGAGATCCTTTTTGACGCGTGGCTTTTTGCGCTTCTTGAGCAGGTTGAGCCCCCAAAACGTGAAAAAAATTGTCACCTTTTTCCCAGAGCTCGCCGCACCGTTCGCAATCACCAATGAAGCCAAGGCCTTGTCCATGTCTTGGCTAAAAAGAATTAAGGAGGTATCCCCATCTCGGCTACTCAGAGGGGCATTTTTAGGCAAGGGCATGCCCTTTTCAATAACGGCTTCGTGCACGGGGCCACTGGTGTCCAGCGATAAAATCAGGTTACCAGTCATCTTTGCCCATGCCTCGGCGTCACGGGCAAAACCAGGATCTGTGGCGCGGATTTTTATTTTCTCGCCAGGCTTTAAGGTGTCCATGGTTTGTTTGAGTTTTTGGATGGGCCCAGGACACTGGAGACCGCAAGCATCTACCTCTTTGAAGGTGATTCCTCCTGGGGGAGTGGTTGCAGGCCCCGATGTTTTTTCCAAGAGCATGTTGTCTTTTTCTATCGTGAACTTGCTCCAGATGTCTTCGTTCCCCTGCTTTTGATGTACCGACTCCCAGATCTTGTAACCACCAGATAAGTTGGAGGCGTTAAAGCCGTGTTGTTTGAGGATTCGCTCCACCATGTAGGCCCTTAGGCCGACACCACAGTAACAAACGATGTGCCTGTCGCGGGGCAGCTCGTTGAGCCGCTTCCTAATTTCTTGTAAGGGGATATTAACCGCTTGGGGTATGCTACCCAAGCTGAATTCCTCGTGGGTTCGAACATCTAGAATGAAGTGCTTGGCAGGATCAAGTTCGTCCCAGCGCACGTGGTGGCTCAATCCACGTAAAATATTTTCAGCCGCGTAGGCAAGCAGGTGCACCGGATCACGCGCGCTTGAATAAGGGGGAGCGTACGCGTGTTCAATATCCGCCAAATCCTCGATAGTTCCCCCGTGACGGAGAACGCTTGCGATCAAATCGATGCGTTTATCCACCCCCTCATAGCCAACGCCTTGGGCACCAAAAATTTTTCCTTCTTTGCTAAACAAAATTTTCAACGTTAGGGGAAGGGCCCCTGGGTAATAGCCCGCATGGCTGGAACTGTGTATGATGGCGCTAAGGTATTCAATTTTTTCGCGTTGAAGCACTTTTTCGGACACTCCCGTTGAGGCCGCCGTCAAGTCAAAAACCTTGGCAACCGCGGTCGCAATCGAACCCTTGTAGAGGCGCTTGTTTCCGCTCACCATATTCTCTGCGGCAATCCGTCCTTGCTTATTGGCGGGACCTGCCAAGTAAGTGATAGTTGGTTTCCCTGTGATAGGATTGGTGAACTCAATCGCATCGCCCACTGCGTAGATGTTTGGATCACTGGTTTGAAGATACTCGTTCACCCATATGCCCTTGACAGCCCCAATGGTGAGCCCTGCTCGCTGAGCCAAGGCTGTTTCAGGGCGCACTCCCACCGAAAAAATTAGCAAGTCGGTTTCGAGGGTTCGCCCACTATTGAGCTGAAGCTTGTGGGTAGTTTCGCCAGGTTGAATGGAAGCAACCCCGTCGCCCAAGTAAAATTCAACCCCCTTGCTTTTGAGATGCTGGTGAATCAAGCTCGCCATTTCAAAATCAAGCATGACCATCACCTGAGACGCCATCTCAACAATGGTGGTAAAAATACCTCGATGGTGTAGGTTCTCCGCCACCTCCAACCCAATAAAACCCGCCCCAACAATGATGGCACGCTTGGGTTTGCGCTGGGCAATGTACTGATAAATTCGGTCGGTATCAACCACGTTGCGCAGGGTAAAAATGCCCGGAGTGTCCGTCCCAACGGCTGGTGGTTTGACCGGATCAGCCCCAGGACTTAAAAGGAGCTTGTCATAACTTTCCCAACCCGTTTGTCCCCCCGGATTCTTGACCCACTGGACGCGCTTTTTTTCACGGTCAATTTCCACCACCTCGGTTTGGGTGCGCACCTCTACGTTGAAAAATTGGTAAAATTTTTGGGGGGTTTGAACAAAGAGGTTATCGCGGTCAGAAATTACACCACCCAAATAGTAAGGCAACCCACAGTTGGCGTAACTAATGTAGTCTCCACGTTCAAACATGACGATTTCAGCTTTCTCATCCAAACGCCGAAGCCGTGCAGCAGCAGTGGCTCCACCAGCAACACCCCCCACAATTACGTATTTCATTGAAACTCTCCTTTTAAGTTCAATTCAAAACTCTAATTTCTAGTTTTACCCACCTTTCGAAAAATACTGTATTTAAATTAGTTAATACAGCAGCAGGACTTATCAATTATTCTAATGCATTTATTGTGATTTGTCTAACAATAAAATGTGGATTTTAAAAACTCTGTTGACCTTTGGAGTTGATTGGTTAATTTTTATTTAGTGGCGAAGTTTTTTATCAATTTAATTTTTTTCCTAACCATAATGGGCTGTGGAACGCCCGAAGGAGCAAAACCCATGGCAAATTCACCATACCAAGACGTCATCAAAAACCTTGACCCCTTGTGCTACCACGTCACCCAAGAAAACGGCACAGAACGACCTTTTCACAATGCTTATTGGAATAACAAGGAAGAAGGCATCTACGTTGATATCATCAGCGGCGATCCTCTGTTTGCCAGTATCCACAAGTACGACTCAGGAACAGGTTGGCCAAGCTTCACCCAACCAATCTACCCTGAGGCGGTTGTGGAGGTACCCGATTATTCCCACGGCATGGTTCGTGTTGAAGTGCGCTCCAAAAAAGCCAACAGCCACCTAGGCCACGTCTTTGACGACGGCCCAGCGCCCACGGGACTACGCTACTGTATGAATTCAGCTGCTCTGCGTTTCATTCCGAAGGCTAAAATGCAAGAAGAAGGCTATGGTGAATGGCTGAATATTTTTGATGAATAAAATATTGACTATTTTTTGAACGCTCATATATTTACCGTATTGTGTTAACACATTTATTAGCATGTCTTAAACCCAAAAAAGTGATTTTTTTAGCTCCCTCGCTGTTGGCGAGTCTTTTAGTTGTTACCAACCAAAATTCTTCATTAAGTGCTCAATCTCTCCCCTCCCTCCAACGCACCGTTTATGAAGCTTGGGATGGTGATCCTCCAAATCCCGCCAGGGGTTTTTACTCTTGGCCTGATGATTTTAGCTTAGAGACCCTGACTCGCTATGCTAGCGGTGGTTACTCTCTGGCCTATCTTCGAGAGAACCTCGATTCTTTCCGACAATCCGACCTACCCACATCCTATTTGAACGAGCTGGGTTCCAAGCTAATCAACGCCCGCCATGCCCGCCTCAAGGTCATTTTACGATTCACCTACAACGAGGGTCCCGACGTTCCCATCCCCGCTCCCGATGCTCCTTTGAATTGGGTTCTAAGACACATTCAACAGCTAGGCCCAGTGTTTGAACGGTACAAGGAAGTGATCGCATGGTTTGAAGCGGGCTTCATTGGGGTGTGGGGTGAGTGGCACACCTCCACCCACGGACTTGACCGCCCTGAAAATAAGCTTCGAATCCGCGATGCCCTGTTTGTTCACTTTCCCAAGGATCGATTTATTTTGTTCCGTTACCCCGCGGACTTGATTTCCTGGTTTCCCCGCCCTTTGAGTCACGATCAGGCGTTTCAGCTCAGCATCCAAGCACGCAGCGGCTTTCACAACGATTGCTTTTTGGCCGATGCCGAAGACCGAGGAACTTATTTGATGCCCCCCGATTTTGATCGCAACATGATTAGGGAATTTCAAACCTACCTGAGCCAGGCAACCCGTTTTGTCCCCGTCAGTGGAGAAACGTGTGATTTGAACCAAGCACGAAATGCCTGCCCTGTTGCCTTAAAAGAAATGGAGCTCATGCACTGGTCTGCCCTAAACGAGGCCTACCACCCCGACGTAATCAAGCTGTGGAAAACGCAAGGATGCTACCCCCTCATTCGGCGGCGTTTGGGTTACCGCCTAAGCCTTCTTGAGGTGCGTTTCCCCAGCCGCCTGCGCCCCCAAGATCGTTTAATGGTGGAAATCAAATTGAAAAACGAGGGCTTTGCCGCCCCCCTGCTTCATCCCCAGGCTTACCTGGTGCTAACTCGAGGAACTCAAACTGAGATGGTGCTCCTGCCCGTTGACCCACGCCGTTGGGAACCGGGCCAGCATGAGGTTCGAATCAGCCATCAGCTTTCGTCAAACCTTCCCTCAGGAGAATACAACCTAGCCCTGTGGGTCCCCGATTCCTCCGAGAACCTCCGTTCCATCCCGCAGTATTCCATCCGATTATTGAACAAAAATACCTGGGACGAACAACACGGGTGGAACGTTTTAGGCACGGTGCAAATCCTACCTTAGGCGCTCTGCCTCATTTCCGCTGAATCATTTTCCTAAAAACAGCCCTAGACTAGAAATTTTCTAAGAAATCGCTATATGATGGATTGATGAGTGAATTATTAGTTGGAGTTGACGTTGGTTCAACCACCGTGAAAGTGGTGGTGACCAATCCCAGCGGCGAAGATGTGCTTTTTAGCCGTTATCAACGGCACAATGCCCAACAGGGTCAAACCGTTGCCAAGCTCTTAACCGAGGTTCAACAACAATTTTCTAATCATCCGCTTCGACTAGCCATGTGCGGAAGTGGGGCCTCTCGTTTAGCCAAAGAACTCAAGGCGCACTACGTTCAAGAGGTGGTTGCGAATTCCTTGGCCATTCAAAAATTCCACCCTGACACCCGTTGCGCCATTGAACTAGGTGGCCAGGACGCCAAGGTAATCTTTTTTCAGTGGGATCACCAGCGCCAACAGCTCTCCGTAGCGGACATGCGCATGAATGGTTCGTGCGCGGGGGGAACGGGAGCCTTTATCGATCAGATTTCCGAGCTTTTGCATGTGCGTCCCGAAGACTTCAACAACCTTGCTAGCCAGGGTCAACAAGTCTACGACATCAGCGGCCGATGTGGAGTCTTTGCCAAGACCGACATTCAACCCCTTTTGAATCAGGGGGTGAGCCCTGCGGATATTGCCCTTTCAAGTTTTCACGCCCTCGCCAAACAGACCATTGGGGGGCTTGCTCAGGGAATGGACATCTTGCCCAAGGTCCTCTTTGAAGGCGGTCCTCTCACCTTTCAACCACGTTTGATCAAGGTGTTTCAGGAACGGCTCATGCTCCAAGACTCTGACATCATCGTCCCAGAGCGGCCTGAAATTTTGGTGGCCCACGGCGCTGCCTTAAGCTTGCTCACCCTCTACCGCGACTCGACGGTTTTGTTTGACCCTTCGCTCTTATCAAAATTGAGCGCAAGCCAATTTCAGGGTGAACTACTTAATGTAGACTTGGAACCCTTCTTCCTCAATGACGAAGAGCGTCGTGCTTTTTACGAACGTCACCCCACGGTCGAATTTCAGGAACCAAATTTTCCACCGGGAACCGAGGTTCGTGTTTGGCTAGGCATTGACGCTGGGAGCACCACTACCAAGTTTGCCCTCATCAATGAGGATGGGGAACTGGTTGATCGGTTTTATGGACCTAACCGCGGGGAACCGCTTCGTACCTTTATCGAAGCCCTCAAACAATTTTGTGACCGTTACCGCCAAAAAGGCTGGAAGCTCACCATCTTGGGTGCGGGCTCAACTGGTTATGGCGAAATGCTCTTTGCCACAGCCTTTCAAACCGACTACCAAGTGGTAGAAACCGTTGCCCACGCCCGAGCCGCCAAGCACTTCGACCCTCTCGTGAGCTTCATCCTTGATATTGGGGGTCAGGATATGAAGGCCATCGGATTGATGGAGGGCGTAGTCACCAACATTGTGTTGAACGAAGCGTGCAGTGCGGGTTGTGGTTCCTTCGTGGAAACCTACGCCCGAAGCCTTGGGGTACCCGTTCGTGAAATAGCCCAACAAGCCTTTGAATCCAAGTCGCCATCCCGCTTGGGCTCTCGGTGTACCGTCTTCATGAATTCCAGCATCATCACGGAACAGCGCGACGGCAAGACAACGCCCGACATCTTAGCAGGAATTTGTTACTCCATCATCGAGAATGTGTTCACCAAGGTGCTTCGTATTTCGAACTTCAATGAATTAGGTGACCACGTTATGGTGCAAGGCGGCACCTTTCAAAACGATGCCGTTCTGCGTGCTTTTGAAAAGTGGACAGGGAAGGTACCCATCCGCCCACCTTATCCAGGGCTCATGGGGGCCATTGGGGTGGCACTCTTAACCAAGGAACATCAAGAACGCCAGCAAGCGGAGGCCAACCCCATCTCCAGTCGGTTCATCAATCTTGAACGCTTGGAAGATTTTTCGTACGAAACCAAAACGGGACAAATTTGCACCCTCTGCACCAACAACTGTAACCGCACCATCGTGACCTTTTCGGATGGGCGGCGCTACGTCACCGGTCACCGCTGTGAACGCGGGCTGATTCTTGAAGGCTCTCCCGAATCCATCAGGTCTAATACCTCTGCGAATAAGACTAAGGTGGCTGACATGATGATGCAACGCGAGCGCCTTGTCTTGACCGACTACAAACCCACCGTCCTAGTTCCTAAAAGCAACCTAAAAATCGGCATCCCCCGCGCCCTTGAATTTTGGCATTCATTACCGTTTTGGCGAACTGTTTGGACAGCCCTGGGTTTTGATGTCATTTTGAGCTCCCCCAGTACCATGAAGATGTTCGAGCGCGGCTTAGTCAACGTTGCCTCGGACACGGTGTGCTTCCCCGCCAAACTCACCCACGGGCACGTGCTCGATCTGGTGGATAAAAAAGTCGATCGAATCTTCATGCCCATGATAAACCGAATGATTCCTGAGAATCCCCCCACCCAAAGCTTCCATGTCTGCGCCGTGGTAAAGGGCTATCCCATGGTCATTGCCCACAGCGACGAACCTCAAGAGCGCTACGGCATCAAGTTCGATCACCCCATGTTCTTTTGGATGGAGGAAGAAACCCGTAATCACCAGGTTTGTAACTACTTCCTCAAAGAATTTGGCTTAGACAGCGGCACCGTCATGAAAGCAATTGAGGAAGGGGACCGAGCCATGGAGGCGTGCTATGGAGAATTACGGCGCCTCGGTAAAGAAGTACTCAACCAATTGGGCGACCAGGATTTTGCCGTCGTTGTGGCGGCTCGCCCCTACCACAACGACCGCCTTGTGAATCATCAGGTTAGCAAGTTTTTCACCGACATGGGCGTGCCCGTCCTTACTTTAGATTCGCTTGAAGGACTAAACGATGTTCCCATCCACCTTTCACGGGCCGAAACCACCATCAACTTTCACGTGCGCATGTTGGCGGGAGCGTATCTTGTTGCTCAGCACCCCAAGTTGGAATACTGTGAAATTGTGAGTTTTGGCTGTGGCCACGAAGCCGTGTTGACTGATGAAATCACCCGAATTTTACGAGAGCGCTCCAACAAGGCGCCTTTGGTGATCAAGATGGATGAAAGCGAAACCAGCGGCCCCATTGCCATTCGGGTTCGAAGTTTTGTTGAAACAGTGCGCGAACGGCGTCGGCTGCAACCCCCACCCTCCGCCAAACCCCTCGATACGCCCTACACCCGCAAATTCACCCGCGAGGACAAAAAGACCAAGACCATTTTGATTCCCAACATTACGGAAAGTTTTGCACGCATCGCTAGTGCGGCGATTCGCAAAGAAGGCTACAAGGTAGAACCCCTTCCCCTAGCTTCAAAACGCGCCATCGAATTAGGCAAAAAATACGTTCACAACGATATGTGTTATCCCGCGCAAATCAATGTAGGCGAATTTTTAGCCGAGGTCGAAACTGGACGATGGAACAAGGAAGAGATTGCCTTTGGTTTAGCGAAAGACCACTGCGACTGCCGATTAGCCAATTATGGAACAGTAGCCCGCAAGGCCATGGACGAAGCGGGCTGCGCCATGATTCCCATCATCAGTACCGGAGTTGACACCAAGAATGCCTATCCCGGCTTCCGTCTTAGCCCCTTGTTCCAAATTCGCATGCTTTGGGGACTGGCAGCCCTCGACGTGATCGAAGATCTGCGCCGCATGATACGACCTTACGAAATCAATCCTGGTCAAACCGATGAGGTCTACGAAGAAGTCGTCGACGAGCTGGCCGCTATGCTGGAGAAGGGCATCAACCGATTTGAAAAAGCCTTCCGCGATGCAGTGAAGCAATTGGTCAACGTCCCCCACGACCGCTCACAGCTGAAACCCAAGGTCTTTATTATTGGGGAGTTCTTGTTAAACTTTCACCCCGGTTCCAATAACTCCATTGAACGTTATTTGGAAAAGCATGGGTTGGAGTGCGTTCTCCCTCACGTGGTGTACAACTTCCATCGCGAGTACATCCGTGAGATGAGCGAGGTCAAAGACTTTGGGGTTCGCTACGGATTCATGAAACGGTTCTTAACCCAGGTCAGCGAAAAAATTTTTCGTACAGTCTTGGAACGAGTCAACAACATTGCGAGGGAGGTCACCCCCCTGTACACCCCACCAGGAGATTTCCGGGCTCTTAGCGAAGTGGCCCAACACATCATCCACAAAACTTTTACCTCGGGTGAAGGCTGGATGATTGCGGCTGAAATTTTGGAGCAAAGTGCCCACGGCATCGAGAACTTTTTAATTCTACAACCCTTTGGCTGCTTGCCAAACCACGTCACAGGCCGCGGCTTGGCGAAAAAATTGCGCAAGGAGAGGCCAAACATCCGCATCCTTGCCCTGGATTACGATCCCGATACGAGCATCGCTAACATTGAAAACCGGTTACAGATGCTCATCCTTCAAGCCAAGGAAGGCGGCCGAGAAAAAACACCGTTAAGCGGGGTTTAACTTTCGAACTCGCTGGCTCGCTCCGATGCCTGAATAACGGCTTCCATCACCGTGCCTTCAAAGCCCGCGTTTTTCAAGTACCGAATACCTTCAATGGTAGTACCTGCTGGCGAGCAGACCTGGGCTATCATCTCTTCAGGGTGCTTCTTGCTGGTTTGAATTAGTTTGGCGGCGCCAATGCAAGTTTGCATAGCAAGGGCTAAGGCTTGTTGATACGGCATCCCCTGCTGCACTCCACCAAGCGCCATCCCGTTCAAAAAACTCAAAACAAAGGCAAGACCCGAACCTGACACACCCGTCACGGCGCTCATCAGTTTCTCGGGAACCAGCAAGGCGCCACCCAAGGTACGAGCTAGGTTTAAGCTCTCTTCGCTGTCGTGAGCATTTAACTCGGGAGGGTGTGCCACGCCAACCAAGCACTCACCGATCGAGGCAGCCAGGTTAGGCATCCATCGTGCGACACGGTTAGATCCCAACCAGGATTTCAAGCGGTTTAAGCTGATGCCAGCGGCTACCGAGATGACCAGGCGATTTTGGGCGAAGGGCTTAAGATACTGGACCACCTCAGCCATGTCCTGGGGTTTGACCGCCAAAACCAAAATTTGAGCCCATTCGCACAGCTCTTCTAACCGGGAGAACCGCTGACCGTTCAACGATTCAACGGCGCTAACATTATCCTGCAGCTTGTCAAAGGCTCCCCAAGGGCGTTCGGGGTGTTGGGCATGAACCCCCCGGCCAAGAGCGCTCCCCATTTGACCAAAACCAATGATCCCCAATCGATTCATACCCACTTCATCCCCTTAAATCTGAAACTTGTCAAGGCCATAGTTATGTGATATATTAGAATAGTTATTATTACCAGTTGCACTGCGTTAAATTGATTTTAAGGAGGGAACAATGTGTGTTACACCCATGAGCCAATCAATGGGACAATTGCTTATAAGTTCTCAAGCACCGATGAGCAACCAAGTTCCACAGGCCCAGCTTGTGGTTCAACAACCTAAACCCGTTTTCACGGAGTCCTCAGCCATCAGCCTCTACGTCTAAAAAAGCTTGACTATTGGGCCAACCGCACCCTGAGTTTTAGCTCAAATTGTTATTCAATAACAGGGTGGTAGTGTAATTGATGAACGATGTTCTTCAAAGCTTGCTGGAAGATATAAATTAGTATTATAATTTAATTAGGGAAGTTAATTTAAGTTTAATTCAATAACTTTGATAGACTTCCCGAAACTGGGAGGAAGGAGGTTTGTATGGATCCTATTTCAATCGATGCTGTTTCTGCTTCTCTGGGAACAGCCTCAGCCGCCCCACCGCCACCACCACAGCCCCAACCAGAACCTCAGCCCGAGCCCCAGGTTGTCAGAGAATCCTCCACGGTCGATACTTACGCATAAATTTTGACAAACGAAGGTCACCATTTTTTGATTTTTCGAGAGGATGGTAGACATTCCAAAAGATATCCACACCATTTTGAGTATAATTGAAAGTTTTTTTAGACCCAGATCTTACATTTTTGTATATCAACCTACTTTTATGTAGCTAATTGAGCTTGGTTATTTTCACTCCAGTGCTTCCTCCAAAAATACATCAATTCTGCGACTTGTCTTTGTAGGCACCGTCCTTCGTGTCTTGAGGTAAATTTACCGTTGCCATTGATTATTTTCTCTATGAAAAATTCTTTTTGGCTTGGTCGCATCTTCGCAACGATCACCAAATTTTGACTAATCAAGTTTCAAGAACTCAAAGTTATTTTTAGGCCTCCTTATTGCCCCCTCAAATCATGTATTTGGCACTAATTTTGCTTAATAAACACATGAAGCTTTTAATCGTTGATGACTCGTCTATCATGCGGCGAGCAATTGAGAAATATCTTTCTGGCTTGAACCTCGAAATATGCGGATCTGCCTCAAATGGAAGTGAAGCCTTGGAGTTGTTTCGTAAACATAATCCGGATGTTGTCACCATGGACATCACCATGCCTCAAATGGATGGGCTTACCAGCTTGGAGCAGATGAAAAAAATCCGACCCGAAGTCAAGGTGATCATCATTAGCGCGCTCTCAGACCAAGCTACTGGTTTGAAAGCGCTGAAACTAGGCGCCTCTGCCTTCATCCCAAAACCATTCACTGAAACTCAAATTGTTGAAGAATTGAAGCGGGTCCTGGGATTAAAAACATGACAGAAAATGAATTACGATACTTCATTGATACGGTTACCCAATACTTTAAGCAAATTACGGGGATTGGTGCGGAGATTGGTTTACCCTTTATCAAAAATCAAGACACGGTCGTAATGGATTATACCGGTTTGATTGGAATTTCGGGACCAAAACGCGGAGGTCTGTATTTTACGGCCTCCCGAAGCATGCTTACTGTGCTCACTCAACTCTACCTTGGATTAGACAGCCCCCAAGAAAGCGATTTAATGGACATGGCGGGAGAAATTTCCAATACGATAGCTGGAAATGCCCAGATTTACTTTGGCCCCGATTATCAAATCAGCGTCCCCATCCTCATCGATGGCAAACCAAATGACATTTCCATGAAGCTCAAACCCCCCATCTTCGTAATTCCGATTAAGTGGAATGGTCATCAATCTTATCTTGTTGTTGGGATGGAATAACGATGAACCCCATTGACAGTCTTTGGGTCATCATATCAGGGGGATTGGTCTTTATTATGCAAGGCGGTTTTGCCTTATTGGAGTCAGGGCTTACCCGAAATAAAAACAGCATCAACGTCGCCATAAAAAATCTCACCGATTTGGGCGTTAGCTTGATCATGTTCTGGATTGTTGGATTTGGTTTGATGTTTGGTCGAGGAATTAAAGGCCTCTTCGGTCTAGACCATTACGCTTTTAACTGGGGGGGCGAATATGCCGCCTCAGAAAGTGTCTTTTTCTTTTTCCAAGCGATGTTCTGTTCGACGGCCGCTACCATCGTTTCGGGAGCTGTAGCAGAACGGATGAGGTTTTCGGCTTACATCCTTTCGACAATCATGATTAGCACCATCATTTACCCTGTGGTGGGTCATTGGGTTTGGGCAGGAGGTTTTTTAAGCGACAATAATGGCTGGTTGGGCGTTCTCGGATTCATCGACTTTGCGGGTAGCACCGTGGTTCACAGCGTTGGCGGCTGGGTAGCCCTAGCTGCATTACTCAACTTGGGGCCAAGAATAGGACGCTATAATCCTGATGGAAGCATCAATCCAATTAGCGGTTCCAACATACCCAACGCTGTTACTGGGACAATCCTGCTTTGGTTTGGTTGGTTTGGCTTTAACGGTGGTTCTACACTCGCATTCAACGATGATGTTCCAGGGATCATCTTGCGAACCACCCTGGCAGCTGCGGCAGGAATGGTTGGTGCTTTGGCAATTGGTTGGAAATTCTTGAAAGTGCCAGACGTTGCCTTGGTAATTAACGGAAGCATTGGTGGTTTGGTTGCCATTACGGCCAACTGCCATGTTGTTAATGACCCGCAAAGTCTTGCCATAGGGGCTGTGGGAGGAATCATTGCAGCCCTAGGATTTAAGTTTCTGGATTGGTTAAGAATTGATGATGCTGTTAGTGCTATTCCCGCCCATTTATTTGCAGGCGTTTGGGGAACCCTTAGTGTAGGAATTTTTGGCGATCCTGAAAAATTAGGGACCGGACTTGACCGTTTACAGCAAATAGGAGTTCAGCTTTTGGGAATTGGCGTAGTGGGACTGTGGGCTTTTGGACTGAGTTATCTTTTGTTGCGTGTCATTAATCAGGCCTTACCTTTACGCGTCTCTGAAGAAGATGAAATCAAGGGTCTTAACACCGCGGAACACGGGGCAACCACCGAAATTTATGATCTATACAAGGTTCTTGATGAGCAGTCGCGGACTGGTGATTTGAGCTTACGGGCTCCATTTGAGCCCTTCACCGAGGTTGGTCAAATTGCCAAGATGTACAACAACGTCATGGATAACCTTCAACAGAACGTTGTAGCCAAGTCAGAATACCTTCACATCCTTGACAACATGAGCGAAGGGCTTTTCCTCATCGATAAGCATGGTTTTATTGGCAGCTATTTTTCAAGCTCGCTTCAAAAAATTCTTCATGAAGAAAATCTTGCCGGAAAAAATATCCGCGAAATCCTAAAACCAATTATTTCGACTCAAAAACTTCAGGATTTTGACGACTACTTTTCCTTGCTTTTCAACCCCGATATTGATGCAAAAAGCATCGCCCGTCTAAATCCGTTAGAACGGTTAGAAGTTTCGTTTGGCCACAACGATCAAAACGAAAAAGCAATCATCAGCTTCACCTTCAAACGCATTTCAAACGAAAACAAGGTAGAACGAGTGATGGGAATTGCCCGAGACCTAACCGAACAAGTGAAACTTGAAGGCGATGTGGAAAAGATCAAACAGGATAAAGCTAGCGAAATATCTCTTCTGTACAAAGTGCTTCACATGGATCCCGAACTCATTGGTGATTTCATCAATCACTTCGATGAGCGTATTTTTCAAATGAATAGCACCCTAGAAAAAGGCCAAGGCTCCCCACGGGATGTCTTAACCAATTTGGCTAAAATCGCCCATGGACTCAAGGGAGATGCCGCCCTCCTCAATCTTGATTTCATTGCCGATTCCGCTCACAAGCTTGAAGATTTAATCACCTCCCTCAAACGCAAAACTCACCTTGAACCAACCGACTTCTTGGGACTCACCGTTAAAATTAGTGAGATCCAAAATACAGGAACCTCTATTAGGAATCTAATCCAAAAACTCAACCAGTACCAAACAAATTTTTTAAACGAAAATTCCTCAAACGAATTATCAAAGTCAAACTCATTAAACTTTACAACCCAGCTTGAAGACTACGTTACAAAAATTTCAAAAGAGAAAGGAAAACAAATCAGCCTCGATCTTTCCAAATTACACCTTGAACTACTTTCAACCAACCAACGCCCCTTAGTCAAAGATATCCTCATACAACTTGTTCGTAATGCTATTGTTCATGGAATAGAAACTCCCGATGTTCGGCACCACCGGTCCAAACCCTCAATGGGGAAAATAGAAATAAGTCTCACCGACATGAACGACCACATTTTAATTCGCAGTTTTGATGATGGAGAGGGGTTAAACATCGAACGATTGAAGAAAAAAGCACTTGAAAAAAATGTTCCCGATTCGGTGATGATCTCATGGGGAGATGCCGATTGGTTACGATTTGCCTTTAGCGGTCAGGTTTCGACCGCCGAAAGACTTGACCAATCAGCCGGGCGTGGAGTTGGTTGGGGTCTTATCCGCGACAACATTGGAAAACTCAAAGGTAAGTTACTTGTTCGATTTCGTTCAGGGGGATTCATGGACATACGAATTAGAATCCCAAAGGAGGTATAAATGAAATCAATTGAAAATTGTTACAAGGTCTTTTTTGATCGAACACGTGAAGCAATGTATGTCAGCACCATTGAAGGTGAATTTTTAGATGTTAATTTTGCCTTTGCTCGACTAATTGGAACCAGTGTCCACAATTTGATTGGCTCTTCGGTGGATGATGTCCTTTACAATCCGCGAGAGAGGCGCCGCTTCAAAGAAGAGATAGCCTTGATGGGAGTGGTTACGGGGTTCAGTATCCAATTAAAAACTAAATCTGGCGAACCTGTCGATTGTTTAGTAAATGCTTCGATTTTCAAAGACACTAGTGGAAACATTGCTGGTTATATCGGTGAACTAACACCATTAAGTTCTCTAAAATACAAGCCAATTGAACAAGCTTACAGCGTTGCTCTTATGGGATCCAATGATGGGCTTTGGGAGTGGGACATCAAGAACCAGGAAGTACATTATTCCCCACGATGGAAATCAATGTTGGGCTATGGTGCAAATGAACTGAGCAATGACATTAAAGAATGGTTTTCACGGGTTCACCCAGAAGATTTGGCCATGCTAAAGCAAAACGTGAACAACTTTCTTCTTGGTGAGCAACCTAGATTCCAAAGTTATCACCGCGTCAGACACCATAGCGGTGAATGGATTTGGGTCTTGGTTACTGGAATTGGTGAATTTAACAGCCATGGAAAATGCATCAAAATCGGGGGGAGCTTTACGAATGTTTCAGCTCAGCTGCGATTATTTGAGAAATGGAAGCAAAACGAAACCAAGTTGCTTGAGGCCAACGCCAACCTCAGTTCTGAAAAAGAAACTCTTTCCCAATTTTTCTCTGAAGACATGCTCAAACAAATTCTCTCTGAAAAAAGCCAAAAGGTCACCACGAAAACCTTCGCCATTCTTCAAATTCATCTGAGCAACGTACTTCAGTTAATTGATCAAATTTTACCTGATCAATTTGTAGATTTCATGAATGAGCTTTTGACTGACATCATGGATCTGGTTTATTCCCATAAGGGCAATGTATTCAAGATCCTTGGCGACACGGTGATTTGCTCATTCCAAGCTTACAACGATCACGATCATCCCATTAAAAAGGCTTATCGATGTGCCAAAGCAATTAAGGCCTGGCTCGAAACGTATAATGCCGTTCGTCCTACTTTTGCCCTCGAACCCCTTCAAATTTTCATGGGACTTTCATCCGGAAGACTCCTTTATTCCTCCTTGGGTTCAGTACACCGAAAAGAACTCGCTTTGGTAGGTAAAGCTCTAAGAAGGGCAGACTTGTTACAGCGACGCGCAAAACGAAATTTAACCTGGATTGAAACGGGCTCACGAAAGATTTCAAAAAATTTGTAGGGCCAAAATTCATCCGATATATGAAGTGTGGACTTCGAGACCTTCTTAACCGATTTTTGTTCTCCTGAGGCAAATCGAGAGACTCTCCTTCTTTCCGCCCTAAAAAAACTTGAAGTTGTGCCTCGGGTTTTACAGCTTCAAGGGCTCAAACACATCATGGTTGACCCTCCCGTTCGCTCTCGGCCGGGGGCACGACCAGTGGTGTTCATTGCCCACTATGATCGCTATCCGGGTTCGCCTGGTGCCAACGATAATTCAGCTTCGGTGCTTAATTTACTTTTTCTTTTGGAAAAAATGAAAAAACTGGGCGACCGAGCCCTTTGGCCCGAGGTTCGGGTGATTTTTACCGATGGTGAAGAAATTTACGGTAACAAGAAAATTCAAGACCAAGGGTCTTTTCAACTGGGGAAATTTCTCAAAAAAACACGGCTAGCTCAGGCTTTTTACTGCGTTTTGGATCTCACCGGAATTGGGGACACCGTTGTTTTGGGCAAGGGCGCCAAGCCCCACCTTGAACGCGCAGGTATTAAACCCGATGAAACCTATCAAACCATGTACAGTGCCCAACGCCTTATCACCAAAAAAGTTTTAGCGAACCTCCATGAGGGTTTCTTTGTTGAAATTGACACGCCCTTTTCGGATGACTTGGGACTCTTCCTCGCCGGTATTGTGGCTTCACAATTATCACTGTTGCCACGTAAAGAGGCCGAAGTTTATCGGAACCGGCTTTACTCCGACACCCCACCGAGTTGGCAAACCATTCACTCTTCCTTAGATGAGGTATCGAGACTTTGGGAAAAAAGTCGAAAAATTGTTGAGGAAATGCTCGACCTTTTTCTCGCCTACCCCATCCCAACGATCTAATCTTCATCAATTTTAAATTTATTAAGTTCCTTTTGAACGGCATCGATGCTTTCTTGATTATCTGAGGAGAGTTTATTCACGGTTTCCATCGCGATAGCCATTTCCTGGGTTCCGTTAGCCATTTCTTTCATGCCATAATTGATTTCTTCCGTGACGGCCTGAAGGTTTGCGGTTTCTTTAATTATTTGGTGACTTCCCGCTTGCATTTCTTGGGTAGCGTTCTTGATGGTTGTTGAAAATTCTTTAAGTTGGGATATCCCCCTTAAAATTTGCATACTCCCCTGATTTTGCTCTTGCATAGCATAAAAGATGGTGTTCTCTTGATCGGTCACTGACTTGATCCGGTCCTCAATCAATTGAAATTTTTCGGTCACCTCATTGGCGAATCGCGAAATTTTATCAATTGACCCCCGAATATGTTTGAGAACACGCCCAACCGTTTTGGCCTGTTCTCCGGAAGATTCAGCCAGTTTCCGCACCTCTGAAGCTACAACAGCAAAGCCCATCCCGTATTCCCCCGCATGTGCGGCTTCAATTGCGGCATTCATTGCAAGGAGATTCGTCTGACCCGAAATACTTCGAATGATTTTGCTTATCTCAAGCAATTCTTCCGATTCTTGGGCAATTTGACGAATATCATTGGTCATGGTGGTAAGGGCTTGCTTTCCTTCACTTGAATCTAGGTTAAGCTTATCCATGTTGTCTTTGTTTCTTTGGGTGACTTCAGAAACCTGTTTGATGTTCGCAATCATCTCTTCGATGGCAGCAGAGGCCGCGTCAACATTTTGATTCTGTGTCTCTACCAATTGATTGAGCTTATCAATGCTCGCGGTGATTTGCTCCATGGTAGAACTTGTCTCATTGACACTTGTGGCCTGATTCAGAATTTGATTGTTGATGTTTTGAATATTGGCATTGATTTGGCGAACTGCAGTTGCTGTTTCAATCATGTTGGATGAAAGGGCTTCTCCAACCGTGTTTAGTTTATCAACCTCTGTTCGCACCCTTCTGATGAGTTGGGCAATTTTATCCAAGGATTCATTAAAATAACTTGCCATCTCTTGGATTTCATCATGCGAATTGACATAAACCCGTTGGGTGAGATTACCTTCCCCTGTTGCGATATTACGTAGTACCGCAACAGTTCGCGTAATTGGACTGACCACGGATCGGGCTAGAAAAATTCCGACAAGGGTTCCTCCTGTTGCTAAAACGATGATAATAACAAGCAAAATTATTGTAAGAGTAAAAGCACCAGAAAAAATTTCATCCGATTCCATCGTGACGCCAATCGTCCAGTTGGATTCAGGAATGGGAAAATATACACTGACATGCATTTTCCCCAAAATATCAGTTTCTAAAAAATCTCCTTCTTTGTTAATCATCTTTTGAACCAACTGAGAAAAACCAATAAATTCAGGCTTCGTTTTTGCAAGCTCAATGGGATTTTGTTGTTCAAAAACCCTAAAGATTTCCGGATGCGCAATGATCGTACCTTGGCGGTCAACGACAAAAACGTAACCTGAATTGCCAAACTTTAAAAGGCTGATTTCCTTACTCAACCATTCAGGATTTAGTGCTGCCTTGATGACGCCAAGAACCCTATCCTCATTGTCTAGGATGGGGCAAGCGAAAACCAAGGTTAGTGTTTTGGAAAAAGGGCTTATTAAAAGTTCATAGTTGTAATTTCCGTTTTTAGCCAATTGAAAATAATTCGACTCGGCATGAGAAAAAATCTCCTCATTGAGGTAGCGCGCTTGACCCTGTAGATCAATGATAGCAACTCGATCATAACCCATGTAAGTTTTAAATGGAATTAATGCTTCTTTTTGGGTTGGCCACTCCATCGAGCGGATGGCTCTGGTACGCGCTAGGTTTTCAAGTGCAACTCGATGCTTATTCAAAAGATTTTTAATGTTATTCGCAGCAGCAATGGCAACCTTAGGAAAGGTAAATTGTACCTGTTCTTCAACGGACTTGACTAAAGAGATCTCAGCGATGATGCCGATGAGACCAACGCCCACCACAGCCAGGAGAATTGTGCTGATCAAGATTTTCTTTTTGATACTAAAAATTTTGCTCGGATTGTTTTTCACCTTAACCTCGATTTAATATCTCGATTCTTTCATTGTAATGACTATTTATGATTTAACAATAAAAAAACCACCCAAAAACGGGTGGTTTTGCTAATCAATTCTATAATAAACCTTCTACGTTCAACCTATTGTTTTATAAAGACTGTGATAGCAGTGCCCTCACAGGTAAAATTATTTTCATTGACGGATCCTGATGGGCCAAATATTTTACGCCAGGTGCCCGATGGTGGTGTCAGAGTCCAGTTATTTCCCGAATTAAACACCACAATCAGCTCATGGCCATTGGCTAAGTTATTATCCTCATCGATGTAAGAAATAAAGACGTTGGAGGGCAGGCTCCCATCATGAACCAGATTAACCCCAGGGGCACTCGCGGCGTTAACACCCGCATCCAACTTTGTTTCCACCCGGTTCTTTACCTGTTCCCAAGTTTGTAGTCTCAACCCAGGGCGCGCCCGACGCAAGGCAACCAGGTCCTTATAGAAGTTGTAGGTTGCAGCTTCGCTAACTTTTCTAGTCCAACGGATGGCATTAAAGCTATCAGGGGCATTATAAGTGTTGTGCGTTCCTCCGTGCTGGCCATAGTTCCAGGCATTGGAATTGTTCATCTCTTCGTTGTTGGTCTTTGTTCGTAAGAACTCATCCCCTGCGTGAATAAAGGGAATACCTTGACTGGTGAGCACCATTCCCATCCCGAACCGAGCCACACGCTTGGTATAATCGAGATTAGAGGGTGGGGTTAAACTCAATACTTGATGACTTGAGTTTTGGGACACGTTGGAACTGAGACTTAAATAAACCTTATCCCAAAGACCAAAGTTATCGTGAGCACTGATGTAGTTGATGGTCTGTTCGGGATTAACCGCGTACATGGAGTCCCAGAGATTAGGCAAGTTGTTGGTATTGTTCACCGCCTTGAGTGAACCCCTCATACCGACCGCAATACCTCCCCACCAAGTATTGACACCGTTATTGAACATGTACCCTTTACTTATCCCGTCGTTGTTTCCTTTGATGGCTTCACGAAAGCCAGGGTTAAAGACACCAACATGGGCACTGGCTAAACTGGGCACGGTTCCCAATCGTACCCGCTGTGATTCGATGGGGTCTGCTGCATAACCATTCCACGGTTCCCCGTAAAGAAGAAGGTTGCGGTCAGGGTATTGTTGATTTAGGTACTCGCCCCACTCCTTGACAGCGTCGTAGTGAAACACCCCAATAAGGTCGAAGCGGAAGCCATCAATACCGTACTCTCGAACCCAAAATTCCAAGCTATCGCGGATGAAGCGACGCACCATGGGATGGCTTGTATCAATCGAATTGCCACACCCTGAAAGATCGGTGGGCGCTGGATGGTAGTACTTGCTGGTGATGTTTTCAAACATTTCTTTAGAGAAGGTATGGTTGTACACCACATCCATGACAACTCGAATCCCTTTAGCATGGAAAGCTTTGATCATTTCCCGAAGTTCACGTACCCTTCTGTTATAATCATTGGGATCCATGGCATACTGGTCTTCGGGAACATTGTAATTCACGGGATCGTAACCCCAATTGTACATAGACGTTGCAAAGTCGTAGAAGGGTAGAATTTGTACGTGGGTTACTCCTAATTCAACCAGGTGATCGATGCTCGTTTTGATACTGGGATAGTTGGGAAGATGGGTTCCTGACTCTACCATCCCCAAAAACTTTCCTCGTTTATCTACACTAACACCTGAACTCTCATGAATGGTGAAGTCCCGAACGTGAACCTCATAAATGATGCTGTCGACGCGATGATTGAGGGCTGGACGTGCCACATTGTTGTTCGCTGGAATAGTGCCTGAGTGAGCTAGATTCATGACGATGTTCCAGTTGGTGCCGGGTTTAACCATTGTTCCATAAGGATCGCGCACCCCAACCCCGTTGATCCGGAATTGGTACTCTTTTAAGAGGTGGTCACCGGGAACACTGATTTCGTAAATATCGGTGTAGCCAGCAAAATTGGAGCGCTTTGCCAAAGTGTAAAGCTGACCGCCTGAGCCGTTGGTTCCGCCTAGGTAAAGTTTCACGTCGCTTCGGTCGGGACTCCAAATTCGGAACGTGGTTCCCGTGGGCGAATAAATCGCTCCGAGGGTGTCAGGAGGATTGACCACGTTGGATTTGGTGAACACCGCTGGCGGGGTGTTAGTGGTTCCAACCCCATTTGTGGCATTCACGATGAGGGTGAGAGTTTGTCCCTCCACAAGACCACTCGCATCCAAGGTAATGATGGATGAAGTCAAGTTTTGCTGGTTGCCGTTAACCGAATAGGTCTTGCTGGTGACCGGCGAGTTGTTCTCGTTGATGGTTACAGAGACTTGAAGAGTGTTTTGAATGAAGCCACCATTGGGCGAAAGGGTGATGGTAGGTTTAGCTGGTTGTTCGGGATTGAAGTCGTACCAGGTTGCAACCCCCGATTCCATCCGACACCAACCCGTTCCTGCACGGCTTAGATCTGCCTCCCCGCTCAGTTTGGTACTACCGATTTTGAAAATCACCCCAACGGTTTGGGTGATGGGCACCCCCTTGGCACCCAAATCTGCCATCCACCAACTGCCTCCTACTGAAACCATGCTTTGCGTATTCGACCAAGTTCCAAAGGGTTGAACCAAGGGATTTCCATACCATACGTAAGCCTGCGGGGTACCGGTTCCTGTGTAATAAAAGTAAAGTTTGTACTCTTGACCAGCCGCCTCGATGGTGTAGGTCTCTTGAACCTGGGAAGAAAGGCTCTTACCAACTGAAAGCGCCCTAGCCTTGATTGTCGTGGTGCCCACCGTCAGATTCAATGGACCGGTATAAACCAAGCTAGAATCACTGACCTCGCTTCCATCAAGAGAGTAGTAAATCGTGGCACCCGGTTCGGCGGTAATGGTCACTGTTGTCCCTTGAGGGTGGGTTCCACCTGCTGGACTCAACGTGGGTGCGGGAGTGGCTTGTTGTCCAATGGTAATCGCATAGGTGTTTGAAACAATGACTGAGTCCGTTTTCCCAGCCACTTGAACAAAGGCCTTAATGGTGTGAGTCCCCGCACCCAAGGCTAGGGGTGATGTGTAAACTGAGGAGCTTGAAGTGGGATTGGTTCCATCGGTTGTATAGCGGATGGTTGAACCTGACGGAGCGCTCAAAATCAAGGTGATGGCTTGGGTATAGTTACCGCCTTGATGACTAAAGGTTGGGGGATCGGCTTGAACCGAGCCGCTGGAGATGGTGTAAGTTCCCTCAATGATCGGACTGGGAGTTTTCCCAGTTTCCCACGCACGCGCCTTGATGGTAGTGGTTGAGTTGAGATTGAAAGGAGCTGAGTAGGTGCTCGAACTTGTGTCGGGGTCATTCCCATTCAAGGTGTACCGAATGATTGCACCAGGAGCTCCAGAAATGCTAACTGTCACAGAATTTTGATAAGTACCTGCAGCTGGGCTCAACGAGGGCGGCGTGGATTGGGTGGCATTAACGACGAGGTTGAGGATGCGAACCTCACTGGGCTCCAAGTTGTCTTTGAATGCCCTTATCCGTAACACAACGTTTTCAGAAATACTGAGGGGATTATTGGCATCGTAAAGAAAATTTGTACTACTGGGAGTGTTGGTGGGAACGCTTCCATTTAAGGTGTAAAAAATTTGAGACTGCGGTGTGTCGGTATAAAGTCGAATCAACTCACCGGGCGCAACCTGAGAATTGTTCTCCTTGTCAGCGTAGGGGGTAAGAACCTTAAACGGTTGAAGCTGCAGGGTCAGACTCTGATCGGACGAGATGTTTTGCTGGTTTTCCGCCTTGTAAAAAATGGGTGTTTGACCAAAAAGTCTTCCAAAGGCTTCAAACCGCCATTCCCCATGCGGGAGTTGAGCAAAAATATAGCGGGAACCGTTATATTCCGCCTGAACAATCTCGGAGTTTCCAACCGCCTGAACCCTCACATCGAGCATTAACCCCTGAGTGTCAACGATTACTGTGACGGAAGCCGTGGGCGGGGTAGAAGGCGAATTGTTTTCTGCTACGGGGCTGGTACACGCAAGACCAATAGCCAAAATGATAAAATTAATAACTAAAAACTTTTTCATCTCACACCTCTATAGAAACGTTTCCATTATTATGGCCTGACGCTTTGATCTTGTAAAGTCCTAAAATAAAATTTTTTTCAATTTTTTTTGGTAATTTTGAACGTTTGATCCTGTCTTCTTTCGGGTAGCCCCTAGCTCGAAGGGCCAACATAAAAAAAGGTCAACTCGTGCTTGTTGTGGAAGAGATGAATCACCGTTCCGCCTGGTAGGGTCTGAAAGGTGCGAATGGTGTTCCAATCGGGTTCACCCTGCAATTTCAACGTGATGATCATATTCGGCGGTATAGGCTCCTCTAACCAAATTTGAACCCACTCCAGCGCCTTTGCGGGATACGCCGCCATGTCAGAAACGATCCAGTCAAAGCGCGCCCAACCTTCCCGTTTGAGTCGGGCGGGAGTGACTTTGAATCCATCACCCCTCAAAAATGTAACCGATGAATATTGCTGCAGACGCGCATCGAGGGGACTTCGGTCCACCGCCAAAACCTGACACCCCAGCTGCGTTAAAATCCAGGTCCACCCACCTGGACAGGCACCAGCATCTAAACATCGTTGGCCAGCCTGAGGTCGTATTCCGTAATAATGTTGAATCAAGGTAAGGGCCTCTAACAACTTGAGATAGGCCATGGAGGGGGGCTGTTCATGAGGTAAAACAAATTCCGCTCGTCCTCCTGGAAAAGGGCTAGAGGTAGTGCGGCTGCAAAGTAAGGTTCCTTTATCCAACAAGGTCCAAGCCCCAATTTGAGCCTTGGGTAAGGGGGATAAAAAGTTTAGGGGCTTGGGACGAAATTGGGGGAGGAGCTCTTTAATCAAGGCCGCACGCCGATGGCATTGAAAAATATGTTCCACCCAGAGACCATTGCGCGCACGAAGAAGTTTAGCGGCCTCGGAAATTGACTCGAAGGGTAAAATCTCCGGCTCCAACCACTGGTTCTGAAACCATACCGGATCACCTGCTCCCCCACTCGGTTTGGGTGCCAACCACCCTCCGGGAAACAGCTGCTGAACAGAACTTAGTTGGGACATTTCACAAGCAAGATGGTGCTCCCAACCTTTAACCGCGATGTAGACCACCTTTTCGATGCTCATCATGTTTCTTTTGTGAACAATACCGTTTTAGTCAAGAGGCTAGCCCTTGTTGTGGCTTCTTGATTCTGCTAGTTTAACCGTATGGGTCAGTTCACATTTTATAATCTGAGGGGCGCCCCCCAATCTCTTAAAGTTGACATTATTTCGGGATTGGTTGTCAGCATTGTTGCCCTACCTCTGGCCATGGCGTTTGGTGTGGCGGCTTTCGAACCCTTAGGCCCCTCAATGGCTTCCACTGGAGCGGTTGCGGGCATGGTGGGCGCTATTTTTACCGGTTTTTTTGCCAGCCTATTGGGAGGGTGTCCTACCCAGGTTTCTGGTCCTACCGGCCCCATGTCGGTTGTTGCACGAACTACCCTTGCTGTTCTCATTGGTGCCCCCAGCATTGCTGTTCTTCCACCATCCGAGGCCATCGCTGCAACCTGGATTTTATTTGCGATCACGGTTGTCTTGGGAGGGGTAGCTGAGCTTGTCTTATCGATGACCAAAATTGGACGACTCATCCGATACATTCCCTACCCTGTTGTCGCTGGTTTTATGAACGGTATTTCCATCCTAATTTTTCTTTCCCAGATTCGCCCCTTTTTGGGCTTGGCTGCAACCCAGCCATGGCAGGAGCTAATTACCAACTGGCAACCTCACAATAGCCTTGCTGTTGCTACCGCAACCCTTACCATCTTGAGCATTTTAATTGTTCCCAAAATCCTCAAAAAATTACCTGCATCCTTGATTGGAATGATGCTAGGAACACTAGCCTTTTACATTTGTGGCGCGCTGTTTTTCCCGTCACGTTCGTTTGTCTCGGAACAAAATTTAGTGATTGGGCTCATCCCAACCACCATCCCAACTCCCAAGATTCTATTCTCCTTGGATGCGGTGCGCTACTTAGCCGATGGTGACCTTTTGCGATTGGTATTACAACAGGGTTTGGTGCTTGGTCTTTTAGGAACCATTGACACCTTATTAACATCGGTCATCGCGGATTTTAGAACCGGAACACGTCATGATACCGACAAAGAGCTTTTGGGACAGGGGGTCGGAAATGTAATATCAGGAATTTTTGGTGGACTCCCAGGGGCTGGGGCTACTGTTCGAACCTTGGTGAATATTGACAACGGGGCCAAAACAGGTGTCGCTGGCATGACACACGCTGTCTTCCTTCTGTTAATTTTGGTCGCTCTGGGCGGTCTTGCCGCCTACGTTCCCTTTGCCGTTTTGGCGGGAATTTTAATGGTCATGGCGGTCAAAATGGTAGATGTTTGGAGTTTGGAACTACTTAAGAAAAAATCAGCCCGTGAAGACTCACTGGTCTTGTGGACAGTCACCATCGTCACCGTGATGGTTGACCTGGTGATAGCCGTCGGTCTAGGTCTTGCCTTGGCTATGGTGATTTTCGTGAAAAATCAGGCCCTGCGTTCCCCCTTCCACCGCATTGTTGATGGCTCCTCCGCTCGTTCCCGAAAACTCCGCACATCCGCCGAGGAACAAGCTCTCGACGCCCAAGCGGGCGATATTCGATTGGTTGAGCTGGAAGGCAGCCTATTTTTTGGAACGGCCGATGACGCTGCCACCAAGCTAGAGACCGAATCCCATTCGGTTCGAGCTCTGGTGATGGATTTCCACCGCGTTCGTACCATCGACCTAAGTGGGGGACGCCTCTTGTTGGAACTTTTGGGCGAACTAAAAAAGAAGGGAGTTCACGTCGGGGTTTCAGGTCTTTTACCACCCATGGAACACACGCGGTTTCTCAAGGAACTCGGCTTAGAAAGCGTGGTTGGGGCAGACAACATCTTCCCCGACATTGATCACGCGCTTGAAGCTGCCGAGGATTTTGTTTTAGAAAAAACGGCCACAACTCGTTCTCGTCGGTGGAACCTTTTGGAATTCCTAAGCGCAGAAGACCGTGCCTTAGTTGAACAGCACTGCGAACGCGAAGAGTACAAGGCAGGGGAGACCCTTTTTCCAGCTGGAGCTCGAGACAGGGCGGTTTATGGCATCGTGAGTGGTGAGATTTGCGTCTACGGCCGAGACCTAATGGGTCATCAACGACGCCTAATTGCTTACGGCCCTGGTGGCACCGTGGGAATTCAGGCCTGGCTCGAAAACCGCAAACGTCTTTTTTCGGCAGTAGCTTCCAAAGACTCAGTGGTTTTGAAGCTCCCTGCCAAGACTCTTAATTCCTGGTCAAAAGAAAGACCTGAGTTAATGGAAGGAATTTTGAAAGGAATGGCGATTATCCTCAGCCATCGTCTTCGATTAGCCCTTGTCGAAAGAGACTCCTTGGAAGGTGGCTCTTAGGTTCTAATTTGCTTGTTGCTTTGATTGGTATTCTTCGTTAGATTTTTGTATGAAGTTTTTGGCTATCCTTCATACACCCATTGAGCACCCGGGTCTGATTCGTCAGTGGGTACATTCCAAAGGATGGGACCTCGATGAGGTTATTTGGCCGGAAAACGGCCGCTCCCTCTCTCACAAAAATTATGATGGTTTTTTCATCATGGGCGGGCCTATGGGTGTTTACGAAACCGAGGCATGCCCATGGCTCTTGAACGAATTAGACTTTCTAAGCCAACTTATTTCAAGCCAAAAGCCCGTTTTAGGTATTTGCCTAGGTTCCCAACTTTTGGCAAAGGCCTTGGGGGCGCCGGTCTTTCCTTCTGGCCTCAGAGAAATTGGTTGGTTTCCAATTCACCTCACCGCTGAGGGAAAAGAGTTATTACACATGGATAAATCCGAAACGACTGTCTTGCACTGGCACGGTGACACCTTCCAGCTCCCTCCAGGATGTCTTCCCCTTGGTTATAGCCAACCCAACTTTCTACAAGGTTTTTATAAAGAACCGAACATTTATGCTTTTCAATTTCACATTGAAGTAGATGAGATACTCTTAAAAGAGTTCATTGAAGGAGATGCATCCTACATTTCAGAAGGTCTTCAAAAATTTCCTAATACCGTACAATCCCCCGAACAACTTGCTTCCTTCGGAGAAATTCACGTTCCTCTTTGTCGCTCTTTGTTATTTAAGTTCCTAAATGGATGGTTGATAAAGCCTTTTTCTTAAAGTTCTTAGCTGGTCGTCAAAAATTATCTTTTGAGGAATCTAGTTTAAATACCCAAAAGCCAACCCTGCAAAAGTGCTTAATACGACAACTAAAGTTACATAAACTAAAGTTTTTCTTGCACCCAATTCCCCCCAAATGACTAAGATGGAAGGAAGTGAAAGACTAGGCCCTGCTAACAAAAGAGCAAGGGCTGGACCATGCCCCATCCCGCTATCCAAAAGTCCTTGAACAATGGGCACCTCTGTCAAAGTGGCAAAATACATTAAAGCTCCCAAAACAGAAGCAAGTAAATTGGAAAGCAATGAATTTCCTCCAACGAATGAAGAAACCCAATCACGAGGAATTAACCCTTCATGACTAGGTCGCCCAAGGAAAAAACCCGCTAGCAACACTCCTGCAAAAAGTAAGGGCAACACTTGGATGGAAAAGTCTCTTGAAGATTTAACCCACTCAATAAGTTCTGCCTTTTGATACCAGCGAACCAATGTTAAGAGCAACACTAGTCCAAAAGCGGCCGCAATAAACCACTTCCAAGTCCATATAATGTCCCAAAGTTGGTTGTTTCCACCCGAATAAGCCCAATTCAAAAAAACCAAGATTCCCACCATTGACGCAAGATTGAGAGCAGTTACCCAAAGAGGCCTTTCGTGCTGTTCAAAAGAGCTTTGAAAACCTCGGGCATCGCGGACCCGCTGAGCATCTTCATTTCTAAAAATTATTCCCATGAAAAGTCCAATCAACACAGAAAAAATGATGGCTCCAACCATTCTTGCTAGTCCCAATTGCCAACCAAAAACCTTGTAGGAAAGGATGATGGCCAAAATGCTGATGGCTGGACCGGAATACAAAAAACTAATGGCTGGCCCTAAGCCTGCTCCTTTTTTGTAAATACCTTTGAAAAGGGGTAGAACTGTGCACGAACAAACGGCTAAAATCACCCCAGACACCGAAGCAACCCCATAAGCCAAAGGCTTTGGCGACGTTGGTCCTAAGTACTTGATGACAGATTGTTGATTGAGGAAAACACTGATGGCACCCGCAATAAAAAATGCGGGAATCAAACATAAAAGAACATGTGCGCGGGCGTAGTCTCCGAGCATTAAAAAGCCTTCTTGAATGGCCTGAGTAACTCGTGAAGATTCCCAAGGAACAAAATAAATGAACAGAAACACACCCAACAGAACTACGAACGCTGTATTTGGTCCCCATTTTTTTTGTGCAATCACCCCGCAACTCCTTTTGACGAAATTCTAGATTTTTTGAAAAAACTACAATCCAACCACTCGGGATTGATTTGGACAATTACTTTATTTTTTGGGTTGAAAACTCTGTTGTTTCCCTTGAATAAGTTGTAGGATTTGCTCCTTATTGAGCACCTTGCCAGCACTTTTCACTACACCATCGATGGCCAAGGCTGGAGTCACCAGAACTCCCATCTCTTGAATGGCCTCTAGATTGGTTATTTTTTCTACCGTGTAACCGTCTCCTAGTTCTTCAGCGGCTTGTCGGGCTTGTTCCTCGAGCATATTACATTTAGTACATCCCGTTCCGAGTATTTGAATGACCACCGTTTCCCTCCTATGTTTCCAATATAGGAAACTATTAAACTTTTGTCAAGATTCCATTGACCGAGTTTCTAAACCTTGTAACTATTTTATCATGGATTTTGATAAAGAAAATCGGTTGACGGTTACTGCCGAGATATTTAAGGCTTTGTCGAACCCTGGTCGGTTAGCACTTCTCGAAAAACTTGCTCAAGGACCTCGGTGCGTGTGTGAATTGGCTCAGGAACTTCGCATGAACAAATCCATAACATCCAAGCATCTAAGCTATTTGTACAAAGTTGGATTACTACGCTCCCAAAAACAGGGCGTTACCGTGCGGTATGAACTAACAAGCCCTTGCGTTATCGAGTTGAGCGCTTATACTCTTGAGTCAGTCCAAAAAGAAATAGTGAAACGCTGGAACTCAGGAATCGATACCTAATTTTTATTTGACAGGTTCAATTTTGATTTTATAATTCTCATGGAGGTAGTAATCCATGCTTGGTTTTCGTTATATAAAGTTTCAGCCCAATCAATACGTGTTGAAGTTCGAAAACGGAAAAATTAAGAAGGAAGGGGCAGGTTTGTCCTTTTGGTATTTCGCTCCCTCAACTTCGTTAGTGTCCGTTCCCATGGGCAGCATCGATACCCCCTTCATTTTTGAAGAGACCACCGCAGACTATCAGGCTGTCACCGTTCAAGGCCAAGTCTCCTTTCGCATTGCAGAACCCAAAAAACTAGCCTCACTACTGAATTATACCCTTGATGCCTTAGGAAAAAACTATGTTGCCGAGGACCACGAAAAGCTACCTCAACGGGTTATCAACGCCACCCAGGTTTTAACACGAAAGGTAGTGTCTTCTCTATCTTTGAAACAAACCCTTTCGTCATCGGAAAGCATTGTTAATAGTGTCACCCAGGGATTGAAAAACTCCGAGGAGCTTCGTTCATTGGGTCTTGAAATTCTTGGTTTTTCTATTTTGGCCATTCGACCCAACAAAGAAACGGCGCGTGCCCTCGAGGCAGTAGTACGCGAACAAATTCTCAAGGGTGCCGATGATGCTACCTATGCACGCCGAAATTCTGCCTTGGAACAAGAACGAAAAATCAAAGAAAACGAATTAAACACCGAAATTGCCGTGGAAAACAAAAGACGCCAAATTAGAGAAGCACAAATGGATGCCGAAAGAGCTGTTCAAGAAAGGCAGCACTCCTTATTAAAAGCGGATTTGCAATTTCAAATTGAGCAAGAAATGTCAAAGAAAAATTTAGTCGAGTTAAAAACTGAAAATGATAAGCTTGAAAGCAACGCTAAGTCCTACGCCATCGCAACAGTGATGAAGGCCCTAGAAAACGTCCAACCTTATGTGTTAGAAGCAATATCTGTTTCAGGAATGAACCCGCAACAACTCATCGCCGCAGCTTTCCGTGGAATTTCCGAAAAGGCAGATAAAATTGGTCAACTTAATGTCACTCCCGATTTGCTCCAGGACTTAATGCGAAAGGAATAATGGTTGAGCAAAAGTAGCGACTGCAAAGTCGTTCTCATTACCCGGAAAACCCGCTTGGAAGAGCTCGTGGCGAGATTTAATTCAGTGTCGCAAGCACGATTCTACATCGAACATTTGGGGGCTGATTTTTCTGATTATCAAACCGAGCATCAGGAATATCAAGAAGCCATGAAAAAGGTAACCGCCACTCTCTCCAAAGAGGTGCGGGTTCAAATCATAGAAAGGCCTTATCTTCCTAACTTTATATTTGGACCCGATGACATTGTCATGGCCCTGGGACAAGATGGCATGGTGGCTAACACGTTAAAATACTTGGATGGCCAAGTTTTGGTGGGAATTAACCCTTCCCCTCATCGTTATGATGGCATTCTTGTTCCCTTTGATGCATCGGAGATCCAGGGCGTGCTTCACCGAGTGCTTGCGCATAATCAACCACAAAAAAAGGTCACCCTTGGAAAAGTTACCCTCAACGACGGACAAGTGCTGTATGCCGTAAATGACTTTTTCATAGGACAGAAAACCCATGTTTCGGCTCGTTATCAAATCACCTTGGATAAAATCTCCGAACGCCAATCGTCCAGCGGCATCATTGTGTCCACGGGTCTGGGCGCTACGGGATGGTTAAAAAGCATTCTTGCGATGGCTAAAGCCGTTGCCAATACGGCAATTCCAGAAATGCCGTTAGCATGGGACACCTCTTATTTAATTTTTACGGTTCGTGAACCATTCCCGAGCAACTCAACTGGAGCTAGTCTGGTATTCGGTAAAATCGATTCGAAAAATCAACTCAAAGTCCTTTCCCACATGCCAGAAAACGGGGTGATTTTTAGTGACGGAATTGAAAATGATTTTCTAGAATTCCGTTCCGGTGTAGAAGCCCGTGTAGGAATAGCCGAAAAGGTAGGGCTTTTAGCAACGAAAAAATAAAAGGGGGCAGCCGCCCCCTTTATTTTTTACTTTCCAGACGGTAAAAATGGAATAAGAAGTTGTGCCAAGGCACGGACGTTTCGTGTCTGGATCCAAATTCTTCCTGGTCCAAGGTATTCGCCCACTAAGCCCTCACCAGAAGCCAAGGTTGAGAAAAGCCCCTTGGAAGCTTTCTTAATTTTATACGTTACCGATTCATCAAAGGCTACGATATGCCCTGTATCAACACGGTAGAGTTCGCCAAACCCCAGGGTCTTTTGGTAAACAGCCCCAAAACTTGAAACGAACAAGTCACCCGTGCCGGATATTTTTGACAGAAAGAGACCCTCCCCACTGAACATGGCACGGAAGGATCCTTGGGCAGTAATTGTCAGGCCTTGAGAGCCTGCTAGATAAGAACCTGCTTGGGCAAAGATTGTTCCGCCCGAAATTGGGATGTGAACTATGTCTCCTGGTGCCGAGGGCGCAAGAACCACCTCACCCGCTTGATTGGCCGTGAATTCTGAAGCAAAAAGGTTTTCCCCACCAACCATAGCCCCAATTGCACCAAAAAAGCCCTTGCCAGTGGTGGTTGCCTTCAGTTCAATTCCGGTGCTCATACTGACCATAGCACCCGATTCCGCCTTAATTACCTCTCCTGCTTCCATTTGAATCTTCAAAATGGAAAACACAGGTCCAAATTCGATACTATGTTTCATGGTATCCTCCTAAATTCAGTGTTGTTTATTTTGGGAGGAATACAAGGTAGACCAATTGCGCTGTGGAACCATTCTTGGACTTTTAATCGACACACCGAAAAAAGAGGATCTTTAGTAAATTTGCCCTTGGACAAAAAATCGGTAGCCCAAGGAGATTGCTACATTTCAAGACCAAAGAGTTAGATCACTTATGAGAAGTGAATTTTAATGGCAAGGGGTTTATGAGTTAAGCTTTCTAAACCCTGCAGCCCAAAACCACTTGCATTGGTAATTTCAAATTTAGCTAGGTTTTTTCATCCTTACGATAATCCGAAGCTGTACTACTTGTTGACCCTCTATATAAGTAAGGACTCAAAAGTCGTGCGAAGGAACTGAGTTTTCTTGTCTGAATCCAAATTCGTCCCGGACCTAGGTAATCACAAACGAAGCCCTCACCCGAGGCCCAGGTAGTAAAAATTCCTTTTGCGGCTCGTTTGATTTTGTAGGTGACAGACTCATCAAAAGCAACAATGTGTCCGGTATCCACACGATACAACTCACCAGGAGACAGGTCTTTTTCAATGATAGCGCCAAAACTATTCACGAATAAGTGACCAATACCGGTAATTTTGGTTAAAAAAAGCCCTTTTCCACTGAACATGGCTCGGAAAGAGCCATGAGCCGAAATTGCCAGCTCTCTCGAACCGGCCAAGTAGGCGCCTACCTTAGTAAAGATGGTGCCTCCTTTCATCGGGATATAGACAATATCACCAGGGGCGGATGGTGCAAGAACGAGCTCGCCTGCCTGAAGAGCCGTGTACTCTGTTGAAAACAGTTTTACCCCACCAAACATCGCTCCTAAACTACCCCAAAACCCTTTACCGGTGGTGGTCGTCACCTTCAGTTCAATCCCCGGGCTTAGGCCTAACATCGCACCCGTTGTAGCCTTAATTACCTCACCCACTTCCAGTTTAATCCTTAAAATGGAAAATATAGGACTAAATTCGATTGAGTATTTCACGAAAATCTCCCCTTAAGAGTCTATTTTATGTTCGGAAAATTAAATGGATATCTCTAACTTAGATTTATTGTTTGATAAAAATAAAAATCCAGGGATTACGTTTCTTCCCTTTGTTTTTGAGTGAGGTGATAAATCGCGATGCTAATCACGATCCATACCACTGTTGCCCCAACCGTGACCCAAACATTAAAATTTCCCAATTCGTCCCAAATACCTGGAAAAAAGTCAGTCATCCCCACCAAAACGATGGTGGTATTGTACGCAAAGTGAAAAGCTGCCGTTGCCGCCAAACTTTGAAAACGGTAGAAAAGCCATCCAAGGTACAATCCCACCAAAAGCAGGGTGGTTATACCAAACGCGTTTTGATGAATCAATGCAAAAAAGATGCTTGAGAAAAGAATGGCGGTGTGGGGCTTCCACACGCGTTGCAACGTTCCTTGAAGGTAACCGCGAAAAAGAATCTCTTCACAAATGGCTGGGGTCATACCAATCGCAAATACATAAAATCCAATCATTTTAGGGTCTGAGGTTATGTTTCCCTCGTAACCAAAAAGTTCCACCAGCTTCCGCAACGAAGGAAAGAGCCAGAACCAAAACTCTCCCAACCAAGATGCCAAGGGAACAAGGGTAAGGCCAGCAAAAAAACCAAGAAGGGGCCCCCAAATTGATCCCAGGCGTAGAGAAAAAGAATGGACAACAGAACGACCATGAAACTTAGGATAAAAAACGATGGGGAGGAAAGCAAAAAACAAAAATTGTGCCACGCTGGAGAAGGCCAGAATAAGGGGAAAATAATGTCGATTGAAGGCCTTGAACTCTTCAAACCAATTTTGTCCCACTTCAAGGTTTGTGTTTGTGACCATGTCGATCTGAACCACAATGCTCAGTACCAGCGAGGGGAGGAGGGAGTAGAGCCCTAAAATCAAAAGGACCCAAATGATTACCCCAACCGGTCGAGGTTTTCCATCGTTTTCAAGGGTTGGCAATTATTGCTCCCCCTCTGGTGGAGGTAGATTCACCGATGAATCCGTATTTGACTTGTTCTCAGACCAAGAAGAAGAGGGTAGACCTGCCTCAGAAGAGGAATCTTGTCGAGTTTTCAGATCGTAGTAGAGGAACAAATCAAAAACAGGATTGGTAATGATCTGAAATACATAATTGAGGAAGGCCAAAATAATCGCTGGAATAGCAAAGTTTGATATTGCCTGAAAAATCACTTGTGGATTATCCATTAAATGTTCGGCGTTTGAAACTAAACCCACCGAACTGATGAGTGATGGCAAAAAAAGAACAAAACTTGGCATTAAAAATACGACACTTGACGCTATTTCCACCACTAACGAAATCACGATCCGTATCCCAAGCGCCCTCCAAAAATTTTTACTCACCAGTTGAAAACTTTCTGAGAGGGCTTGGCTTGCCGAAAAGCCTTCTACCACCGCCGGTTGAACAAGTGTCAACAAATTATTTAGTCCAACCAGAAGAAGGATAACAATCAAATAAGCCAATATATAGGCTATTGCCATAACTACAGGACCTGTCACGGCAGAGGCAATACCAAAAACCACAAAAATGACTGCAATCACAATAAAACCAACAAGGCTTGCGCCACTGTAGATTAAAAAAATAAGCAAACCTGCAGTCATACCATTGAAAAACAATTTAGGAAACACGGCCTTTAGTATTGATACAAGGTTGGGATTTTCTTGACGAGAACGAATAGCAAGTAGCCATTGAAAAGTCAGACTCGCATAAAAAAAACCAAGGCTTCCCAATAATGCACCCAAGGTTAAAAAGGACAGGGCCGGAAGAAGTCCATGCAAACTACTAAAAAACGCCTCAAAATCCTTTTGAAGGTTGATGCTTTCTTTTGATAAAAGTTGACTGATCCACTCAAAATAAGGACCAATACCAAGACCGAAAAACATCAATCCAGGAACTAAGGCAATTAGAGAAACAATTAAGACAGGACCAATTGCACTAGGGACAACTTGGAACCAGGTTTCAAAAAAATCGACAATGCTGTAACGTTTTTTGAGAGAACTCATCCATTACTCCCCATAACACAAACTCTAAGGAAAAAAGGATGAAGACGCAAGATAAAAATAATTTGAAATAGTTCTAAATATATGACTATTGACGAATCACTTCAACACGTCCAATTACTAAAGGTTCAGGAACGTCAACTATTTCAAGTCGGATATCGGCACCGTTACACCTTCCGGCGAAAAATGGGTCTCTGATTGAGATAGTGAATTCTCTCCATCCTCGCGTGCCTTGAAGGTTTACGACGCCTGCCTCTTTCCAAGCACCAGGCGCTGCACGATTTACCAGAATGTTTTGATCTCGTGAATCATATACAATCCTGATCCGACCAGATCCTAGGCTCCAAAGTATTAATTTCAATTGAACAGAACCAGAGGCTCCTTGTTTGAATCCAGGATTATTAACAATGATGTAGGCATAATAATCTCTTTGGTTTGGCGCTAGCGGACGAATAGAAGCCCAACCCCACTGATTATCCTTGACAACGGGAGAAAGTTCCGACTCTCCATCTTTTTCACGAAGCGTCAAACCTTGACTGACCATTCCGCCCTCAGAGTTTGTCAAAACAGAAATGGCGCGCGCATTTGGATCGAATAAGGGTTTGTCAAAAAGAGTATTCTGCATTTGAAGATTTGGCGCAGGAGGGAATTCTGAAGAGAGAATGCCATTTTGAATTAGCAAATTCCCATCTCCATTTTTTCGGAGTATGGATTCAGGTGAATTAAATGATAAATGAACCTGATCCACGAGTGCCACCCCGCCAAGGACTTTAAAGGGCCCGTAAGTTGCAAATTTTGTGAGGTACATTAAGAGATTGCCTCCCTCCACCAGAATGCTTCGAAGAGGTTGCCCCCAACAAGTCGTATTCCAAAGCCTAACCTGGCTTGGACCTGAAACCACGATATAAGCCTTGGACTTTGGAGTCATACTTACAAATTGACTATTGATAAAATCAACTCCTTCGGTTGCCGTTCCCTCGCTCGTCAAGGCAATCGGAGATCCATCGGTACCATGCCCAACAACGACACCTGAAGCCCCTCGACCATTTGCAGACGGTCGCAGCACTAATCCATTTTTGGAACCAAAAACAAAGTTATGAAAGAGGAAGGCGTTTTGGGTGTGCGTTAACACAAAGGGCTCAAGATTATTATTCATGATGCCCCAATAATCAACATCACGGCCATTGGGACGAACTTCTTGCAAGCGGGGATGAACGGCGTAATGTGGATTAAAGTGGGCATTGCGCACCACTTGCCCCACGCTACCTCCCCCAAGTGTTATTCCATAACGAAGTGGCACCCCTTGAATTCCGTCAATCCACAAATTGTCACTCTTAAATGTTGAACCATCAATAAACCACCAAGTATGAACAGCATTGATGTCTCTGATCCAACAATTTTGACCGTTTGTTTGAATGGTTGGCGGATATCCCACTGGGCGTAGAGGATTCAGTAATGGGTAGCGAAACGTGATACCCCTGATTCCCGATTCTGATTGTAAAGTAATTAGGGCCTTGCCTTGTTCATTAGAAGGAGGAATGTCAATAAAAAGAACTGAACCCAGCACGAAGTGATGCCTTGGCCAGTCCAGAGCTCCTCTCAACTCTACCCCACGCGGTATTGTGAGAGGGGCAGTTACCCGATAGGTCCCCGGTGGTAAAAAGACAACTCCACCTGTGGCAGCCATCTGATTAAGCGCGGTTTGTAAGACAAGGGTGGCATCATCCGCCAGTGGGTTAACACTAGTAAAGCCACGACCTTTTACGATGGGATTTTTTTCCCAATTCGAACTGAGCTGCCTCTGCGGGGTGTTTGACTCTCGTTTTTGAGGCTCTTGCAAGTACAGACCCGATCGTGGTTGGCGGGTAATTGTTGGAGCCGTGATCCCTACTAGGCTGAGGCTTGGCCTTCCTTGTTTAATTTCTCCCAGCCAGCGTCCTCCTCGTCCTTGAAGTGCTCCCTCAGAAGTTCCTCCTAAGTCCACAGCCACAGGTGCCGTAATATCTGATTCCCAAAAATTGATGGTACCGGCATAATCATTGAGCGTTTTAACCCCCACTTGCCGTGCCTTAATTGAACTATGACTGATGATAAAACCCTCTGGCATGATGTTTTTAACTAAGAGACCCGTCTCAACATCATCGAGATTGATGGCATACCAATGACCATTACCCATCCCGTGCGGGCCTGGCTGTGCTTGGATTCCAATGTAGTATCCACGGACGGTAAGATAGCTTGTGTATTGCCAATCGCTTCGAAAAAAGGAAACTCCGATGGCTTTTTGCCTAATCCACGTTTCATGAGGTCCGTTGGCAGTTGGAGAATCCGGCATACGTGAATTGGTCCAAATTTGGGGAGCAATGGTTAGGTTTTCAATCCTTCCAATGTCCGTCACATGATCAATTTCAATGCCTGTGTGGAGGGCTGTCATGTCAACGTTTCGAATGGTATGAAGCCCATTGTTGGCGGGACCTATACGAATTCCTTTCCAAGGGTTAACCAAGGTAAGGTTTTCTAGAAAGAGGTGATTCCCCCCAGTACATACAATCATCCAAGGAAAGGCACGAATGTTGTTGGATTTTAGTTGAGGATGCCAAAGTACCATATCGCGCAAGGAACCGCTCTCCCCAATTTGGATGGCTGCAGGAAGAGATTCAGTCTCATAAGCCGGATAACCTTTTTCGATATCTAAAATTAAAACAGAACCTTGATTTGCCCTAGCCCAATCCCGTTTCCAAACCCCTTGCAGCCCCGTACCAGAGGGGAAAACCAAAGGTTTTGTCAGTAGATACCTCCCTGGAGGGACAAAAAGCACTCCACCTCCCAAGCTAGCGATAGTCAAAAGCCCCACATTAAAAGCCTCATCATCAGGAGTAAGACCATCGCCTTTTGCCCCAAAATCCATGACGGACGCCGCAGCATAGACAGGAGGCTGTTCCGAAATTAGTCGCTCAAATCGTTGCCACTTAATTTTATGAATGGGTGCCCGTTGTAGCTGAATTTGATGGACTAAGGGAGCCCTTCCATTAAATGTCAAACGAAAATCAGCCCCATTGCAACGGTTATTGAAATTGGCCAAGGGCAAGGCAAACCGGAATACTTGAATTTGAGGGCTCGGAGAAAAACTGATACTCTCAGTTGGTTTCCAGACTCCGGGCTCACCAGGACCGCGAAAATTCGCATCAAAACTATCCTATTCAATAGTGATCTGGCCACTTTCAGAAGCAATGAGCTGAACGCTTAAAAGGATGTAAGGAGAGGCACCACTAATCCAATTTGGAGAAGTTACATCGAAATACATGTAGTAAAAAGGACGATTCGGGTCAAGGTTTTTTGTGGGCCGGTAACCTCTCCAATCTGACACCTTATCTCTAATTGCAAGAGACTCCCCATCCTGGATACGAAGGGAAATTTCCTCAGTATTCGAAACTTGAGAAAGATCAAGAACGAGATCCTGAGCAAAAAGATTTAGACTCATTAAGAAAAAACATAAAATTTTTGGATTTAGCATGAAGTAATTATAACCTTCTTTTTTATACTAATTCCATTTAATTACCATTGCAAATTTTCATTTTTAGACAAAAAAATTAAATGAGAGGTAACTCCAGATGGCGTTTTTCCAATATAACTCTTTTTTAGCTTCCACGCCTAAGAAACTTTTATTTGGGTTATCCCAAAACTTCTATTGTTTAATGTCATTGATATGTGTTAACCTAATTTTGTAATACGATTAAAACTTTGGGAAAGTCAGAGGGTTAAGTATGAAAAAATTATATTGGATAGCCTTAACATTTACCGCATTCTGTTTGATGAGTTGTCATCAACAAATAAACGTAAACCCCCCAGCACCTGAATTTGTCGAAGCGCTTAGTTCTGGGGTTTGGAGCCGCAAGGAGCCCATCGTGGTTGTGTTCACCAACACCATCCCGAGTGCCGAACCAGGGCGCCCCCTTTCTGTTTCCCCCTTTAGTCTTACCCCCACGGTTTCAGGAACGGCTGAATTTTTAGACGAACGGACCTTGGTGTTCAAACCTCATACCGAATTCAACCCTTCCACCCTCTACCACGTCTCCGTCAATCCAGGGGTTCTCGGTTTGGCGATTGAACCCTTTAGTTTTACCTTTCAAACCGTCGAGCCCCGCCTCAGTGTCAAACCAGGACTCCTCCTCTGGACGGGTGATGGGTATAAGCTAGACCTTACAATTACCACCCTTGATAAGGAAAGCGGGGAGGATTTAACCAAAGTCATCAAGGTGCTTAAAAATGGGAACTCGGTTCCTGTCAACTTTCCGAATCGCTTGGGTTATCAACACCAAGTCACCCTCAGCCAACTAGTACCTAGCTCTGATAATGAAGATCTAAAAATTGTTTGGTCAACCGAACCGTTGGGAAGTAAGCAAGCTGGAGAAATTATCCTTCAACTTCCAGCAAAATCATCCTTCAGTTTTTTGGGCTATGATTTTAATCCGCAAGCTTCCCTGCGCTTGAGTTTCAACCAACCCATCCAGCCCAATCAGGACTGGAACAACATCATCAAGCTCAACACCCGCTTTACGGTACGCGCGGTGGGAGGACTTCTTGAAATCACGCCCACTCAGGCTTGGCCAGAGGTGGTGAATTGGGAAGTCCTACCGGGGCTAAAAAGCATTGAAAACCAAAACCTAACCTACACTGCCCAGGGGCAAGCAAGTAGCCTACAAATACGCCTCCCCAAGGTTGATTGGGCAAATACGGGTACCATCGTCCCGCCCGATAACCTTGCTGTCATTCCCATCAAAACCATCAACCTCCGAGGAGTCGTTGTAGAAGCCATTCAAATTTTTGACAGCAATTTGCCACAATTTTTTCAGGTGAATTCATTGAACACTTCAACTGAATTAGTACGCGTCGGTCGGTCGATTTGGCGAGAGTCTGTAACCCTGCCGTGGAGTGCCGCAAACCTCAACCAAGAAGTGTTGCACCTTTTAGACCTTCGCCCTTTGGTTGAGCGTTTTCGCGGTGGCATGTTCCACCTCCGCATCAGCTTCTTGCCCAACCAAGTTGAATACCCCATTCAATCCAACGAGGAATTGACTAGCCTAACCCCCGAAGACCTCTTTCCCAGACTTTTACAAGGAGAACAAAGTTATTGGGACTATTGGTACGACTATGATGAAAATGTTCAAAATCCTTCGTCTCGTGCCTTCTACACCACTTTTTATGGAGACCGTAAAATTTATATTTCACGAAACGTGATAATTTCTCACATTGGACTTCTTGCTAAAATCACAACAGATAAAAACCTTCTGGTTTGGGCTACTGATCTTCGCTCAACCGATCCCATCTCGGGAGCCCAGATTCAAATTTACGACTTTCAAAACCAACTCCTTACCCAAGGTCGGACCGATGGTCAGGGTTTCTTTCAATGGAAATGGGGGGCTGTGCCCCCGGCCTTGGCCATTGTGGAGCATCAAGGCAGTAAAAATTTCCTTAAGCTCACAGAGGGCTCGGCCTTGTCGATTTCACACCTCGATGTGAAGGGTGATGCCATTGAGCAAGGGCTTAAGGGGTTCATCTACGGGGAACGCGGGATTTGGCGGCCAGGCGATAATCTCTACTTAACTTTCATACTCTTAGATATCAACAAAACCCTTCCACCCAACCATCCCGTGGTTTTAACCGTAAAAGATCCCAACAATAACCTGTTTACCCGACAGGTAAAAACAGAATCTGTTGATAATGTTTATCATTTCACCTTTGCCACTAATCCTGATAGTCCTACCGGAAACTGGAAAGCCGAAATTGTGGTGGGAGGCAGAAGTTTTTCCACCGATTTACCCATTGAAACCATCGTGCCTAACCGTTTAGAGGCACAACTCAGACTGCCCGAGCGGTTGCAACCAGGGTCTCAAGTCCTCAACTTTCAAGGGAACTGGTTGCATGGCGCCCCTGCCTCTAACTTAAACGCCTCTGTCCAAGTCAGTTTTAGTCCAACCAACACAACTTTTCCCAATTATTCGGAGTTTACCTTTGCCGATCCTGGCAAGAGCCCTGTTTTTAACACAATTGATCTCTGGAAAGGTACACTCAACCAACAAGGAGCGGCTGTGGTGCGTGCCGACTTCCCCCCCATTCCTGAGGCACCTGGTTTTTTAGCCGCAAACTTTGCCTTGAGCATCATCGAGCCAAGCGGGGCAGTAAGCACCACACGCCAAACAGGGGAGTATCGTCCTTTTAATTCTTACGTAGGCCTGCAAATTCCACCAGGAGATGCCACCCGAGGCATGCTTCTTACCGACACCGACCACCCGGTTCGCATCGTGGTTGTGGACCGAGAGGGGCGCTTGGTCAATCAACGTCAGGTTCGCGTGGAACTTTTTAAATTGGATTGGCGATGGTGGTGGGACAACACGGCTCTGAACTCAACCGACTTCGAAACGCGAGAGAGTCGGCGTGCCATCATCACCCAAGTCATCCCCATAACTCAAGGTCGAGGACAATGGACTTTGCGGGTAAATTATCCCGAATGGGGACGTTACTACCTCCGTGTTACTGATACAACAAGCGGACATAGCTCAGGCCGAATCTTCTACATTGATTGGCCTGGTTGGGCAGGACGTGCTCCCGAAGGGGCAGATGGAGCATCGGTGTTAGTGATCAGCTCCGATAAAAAAACCTACAACATCGGAGAAACAGCAACTATTACTTTTCCTAGCGCTGAAAACAGCCGAGCCTTGATTACCGTAGAAGGCTCCGGAAAGGTACTTCGTTCCGAAATGATTCGAACGACCCCGCAAACCACCCGCTACACGCTCCGTGTTGAAGCAGGGATGGCACCCAACGTCTACGTTCACGTCACGCAAATCCAACCCTACCAAACCCAAAACCAACTGCCTATTCGGCTTTACGGAACGGTAAACCTCAATGTGGTGGATCCCAGCACCCGCGTGAAGCCCGTCATTGAAACTGCTGATGTATTCGAGCCACAATCAAAGGTTCGCATCAACGTTCGTGAAGAAAACGGCCTTCCCATGACCTACACCTTGGCCGTGGTTGACGAGGGTCTTTTGGGAATTACGGGCTTCTCCACACCCAATCCCTGGGACACCTTCTACCGCCGCGAAGCAAGCCTTCTCAAGCATTTTGATTTGTACGAGCACGTGTCACGCCCCATCACTGCGCAAATTTCTCAACGGATTCGGATTGGGGGTTCGGGAGAGGAAATCGTATTGGATCAAAGCTCCTTAGGCCGTTATCCTCCTGTGGTACGCTTCCTTGGCCCGGTCCGTCTTGCCGCACGAGGCCGCAACACCCACGACATTGACATGCCCAATTACATTGGCGCAGTGCGAATCATGGTGGTCGCCGCCAGCCAGGGGACTGCCTTTGGAAATGCCAGCAAAACTGTCCCAGTAAAAAAAGACCTAATGGTGCTAGGGACACTTCCTCGAATTCTAGCTCCTGGGGAAGCAACCGAGTATCCGGTCACTCTTTTTTGGACGGGGAGCGGGGCCTCCAACGTCAATGTAACCGTGACAGCATCGGAGCCAGGTAGCTTCCTTGGCGAAACAACCCGCATCATCCGATTCACTGGGCCCGGTCAACAGATCACTCGGTTCAATCTCACCTCACGCGCCTCGGGTGTTGTCAAAGTCTTGGTGACGGCCACGGCAACTAATTTGAGGGCGGAGCACGAGATCAACATCACCTCTCGAATTCCGAACCAACCAACCTACCAGGTCTCGTCTCAGTCAGTGAACCCCAACCAAACGGTGAGCTTCACGGTAAACCCAATCGGGCTTCCCCAAACCAACAGGGTAACGCTAGAGGTCAGTCGTCTCATTCCCCTTGACGTCTCACGACGTCTTGCCTCCCTCATTGCCTACCCCTACGGCTGTGTTGAGCAAACAACGAGTGCCGCCTTCCCACAACTCTACCTCGATAAAATCATGGCTCTGAATGCGGACGATGTGGAGCGAACCAAAAACAACATCACCCAAGCCCTTAACCGCCTCAAAAGTTATCAAAATTCCAACGGCTCCTTTGCTTACTGGCCAGGTTCCAACGATTACTCCGACTGGGCTAATAACTACGCTGGCCACTTCATGATCGAAGCAAAACGCCTCGGTTATTTTGTGGAACCCGCCATGTTAAATGCCTGGGTTGGCTTCCAAAAATCCCAAGCGGAGCGCTTCCAAATCCGAGGAAAAACGGAACTGCGAACCCAAGCCTACCGACTCTACCTCCTCGCCCTGTCGGGGAGCCCCATGGTGGCCGAAATGAACCGACTCCGAGACCAAAATTTGGAAGGCATGAGCCAATTGCAACTTGCAATGGCCTATCAGCTTGCTGGTCAAGGCGCTCAAGCCTCAACCCTAGCCGCACGAGCTAACTTGAACGTAACACCCTACCGCGAAACCGGTGAAACCTTTGGTTCTGTGTTGCGCGATCAGGCCCTTCAGCTAGAAGCCCTCAGCATCCTAAACGACCAAACGAGGGCTAACGACCTTGCGCGCCAAGTAGGTCAGTCGCTTACTGAGCCGACCACTCTTTCTACCCAAGAAATTGCCTACTCCTTGATTGCTATTGGTCGATACTTTGAGCGCTTTGGCGGTACGGGAACAGGTCGGGGTACCTACTCTTGGCTAAACCAACAAAATGTTACTTTGCAACTCAGTGACCGTCCCCTAACCCAGGTCAAGCTCAATCCGGGGGCGGGAAACTTGAGATTCACCAATCAAGGTGAAATTCCCCTCTTTATTCGTGTGGTTCAAGAAGGTATCCCGGATTTAGGTCAAGAGACTTCCATTACTCGAGGAGTTGCGGTCGCAGTGACCTTCACCGATGTAAACAATCGCCCACTCCAAATTGAAAACCTTACCCAAGGAACCCAAATCCGCGCAGTCGTTCGGGTGGCAAACTTAACACCCAATCGCCTTGAGAACATCGCCCTGAGCTGGTACGCTCCGGCCGGATGGGAAATCATCAATTCTCGCCTAAGCGGGCAACCCACGAACACCGGTACTGTTTACGAAGATTACCGCGATGACCGTGTTGACAGCATCTTCCACCTCAACGCTCGGCAAAATCTAACGTTGACATTTAATGCCAACACCACCTACGCCGGACGGTTCTACCTGCCTGCCTTGTACGCTGGGCCGATGTACAACCCCGAAGTCCAAGCTGTTATTCCCGGACGCTGGGTGGTGGTTCGCTCCACGCCATGACAACGACTCAACTCAGGACGGGATTACAGCATTTGCCCCTCGTCCTGGGTTGGATTTTGTGTTTGATTTTTTTAGCGAACTTGACTCCGGATTCTCTTTTTGAGGTTCCCTCTTCCGTCATTTTGGAAGCGTCCGATGGTAGCCTTCTAGCGGCTCAAACCGCCTCCGATGGAATGTGGCGCTTTCCGCTCGAAGGGAAGTACTCACCCAAGCTCATCCAAGCCATCCTCACTTTTGAAGACGAAGGCTTTTACCAACACCACGGTTTTTCGCTCAAAGCCTTGGTACGCGCGTTTTGGCAAAATATTACGAAAGGACAAATTGTGAGTGGTGGTTCTACCCTAACCATGCAGGTGGTGCGCCTCAGCCGCCAAAACCCGCCGCGTACCGTTTGGGAAAAGCTTTGGGAAATTCCACGCGCCATTTCCCTTGAGTGGCACTTCACCAAGGATCAAATTTTGGACTTTTATCTTCACCATGCGCCGATGGGCGGCAATGTGGTTGGCCTGGAGGCGGCTTCCTGGCGGTACTTTGGGCGCTCACCCCAAGACCTCTCATGGGCTCAGGCGGCCTTGCTCGCCGTGCTTCCGAATAGCCCGGCGTTGATTCGCTTAGACCGTCAACGCCCGCAGCTCCTGAGCAAACGTAACCGTCTTTTGGACAAGCTGCACGCTAAGGGCCACCTTAGCGCCGACGACCTTGAACTTGCCAAGCTCGAACCCTTGCCCGAACTGCCCTACCGTCTTCCCCAATACGCGCGTCACCTCCTTGCTAGTCCTACAATTACAGGGCGAATTCGCACCACCATCGACTACGATCTCCAATTGCGCACTGAGTCCGTCGTGCAGCAACACCTGAAATGGCTTTTAGCCGACGACGTGAAAAACATCGCCGCCCTCATCCTCAACACACAAACCAACGCTGTGTTAGCTTATGTAGGTAATGGCCCCGATTCTGATGACCCTGCTCTAGCGCGACGAGTCGACATCTTGACCTCGGTCCGCAGCACGGGAAGCCTGCTCAAACCTTTTCTGTACGCCCTATGTGTGGACCAAGGGGTGATTGCTCCTAAACAGCTCCTCCCTGATTATCCCGTGCGCTGGGGAAGCTTTGCCCCAGAGAACTATAACAAGTCCTACGAGGGCGCCATCCCGGCCGACCTAGCCCTTGCCCGAAGTCGTAACATTCCGGCCGTTTGGCTCCTCCGCGACTACGGCTTAGCGCGCTTTGTACACCAGCTCAAGGAGTGGGGACTATCCACCCTATTTCGCGAACCCGATGAGTACGGACTTCCTTTCATTATTGGTAGCTCCGAAGCCCGCCCCATTGAACTTGCCCGTCTTTACACTGCCCTGGGCCGAACCGCCCTCGCACCCAATACTGACCAATTGCCCCCACTCAACGGCCTTAGCCGTGGGGCAGCTTGGCTCACCCTGGAGGCCCTAGCCCAAAGCGTTCGTCCGGGAGAAGACCGCGCCTGGCAACAATTTGGGTCAGGGCGTAAAATTGCTTGGAAAACAGGCACCAGTCAGGGTTGGCGCGATGCGTGGTCAGTGGGCGTTACCCCCAAGTACACCGTGTTGGTTTGGGTGGGCAATGCCAGCGGGTATGGGCGACCAACCTTGCAAGGCTTCAGCGCCGCAGCACCGCTGATGTTTCAACTGTTTCGACTTTTGCCGCCTACAACATGGTTTCCTGAACCCGTCAATGACCTAGAGGCCCGACTTGTCAGCGCCTCAAGCGGCCATTTAGCCAGCGCTTTTAGCCCCAGAACCCGCTACGACCTTTTTCCCAAAAATGCGCCCCCCTCACCCGTTGATCCCTGGTCGCGACTCATTCACTTAGACCCCCAAGGCCGCCTTGCTGATTCGCGTGTTGTGCCACCCCATGAATTGACCCCCGTCAAATGGTTCGTTCTTCCCCCGGCTATGGAGTATTACTACCAACTGGTTGCTCCCTCTTATCAAAAATTGCCCCCTGCACATCCTCAACTTCCTCGGGAAACATCCAATCGCCTTTCCATTCTTTACCCCATTGAAAATGCCCGGATCTTCATTCCCATCGAACTAAGCGGCCTACCCGGAAAGCTCCTGGTGCAAGCCGTTTATAGCGGGCAGGGGGAATTGTTTTGGCACCTGGATGGGGATTACCTCGGTTCCACCACCTCTATTCACCAAATCGAAATCCGTCCCGACCAAGGCCGCCATCGCCTTACGCTGTTCAGTAGTGAGGGAGACATGTTTGAACGATCGTTTGTAATTTTGAGCCGTCAATAAATCTGAGTATTTTAGTCAGGTATTGACACACGTCTTTATGCCACCTAGAATCACTCCATGAAGAATCTTTTAATTGTTCTGTGGTTGGGATTCTCAATCACGAGCTTGTTTTCGGCCCCCCAGCCCGAAACAAAAACCTTGGTTCTTTACTCCGGAAGGGGTGAGTCACTCGTTGGTCCCTTGGTAGAACGGTTCAAGGCACAAACAGGCATCGAGGTTCAGGTGCGCTACGCTGGCACACCCGAATTAGCTCGACTCATCTTAGAAGAAGGAGACCGCAGTCCCGCCGATGTGTTTTGGGCGCAAGATGTTGCCTCACTAGGTACCTTGCATCGAGCGAATCGGTTCCAAAATCTACCCACGAACTGGTATCAAAAGCTCCTCCCGAGCTTTCAGTACTCTGTGCCCACGTGGATACCCGTCAGCGGTCGTGCCCGCATCCTCTACTACAACCCCCAAAAAGTCACCGTACCGGCGGGTGGTTTTGCCATGGAAGACCTCGTGCAGCCCGCCTACCGTGGCCGCGTGGGGTGGGCGCTAAGCAATGCCTCCTTCCAACTTTCGGTGGCGGCCCTGGTGCAACAGTGGGGACGAAATCGAACCTTGCAGTGGCTTCGAGCCATGAAAGCGAACGGAGCCAAAAACTTTGCGAATAACATGGCTCTCTTGGATGGTATTGCCGCCGGTGAAATTGACCTCGCCTTGTCCAACCACTACTACCTCCCCCGGACCTTGGTGAGCCGCCCCAACCTCCCCATTGCATCAACCACCTTCAAAAACCAGGATGCGGGCAATCTCCTGAACGTGAGCGGCGTGGGCATTTTGACCACCGCCAAAAACCTTCAAAGTGCACGACGCTTTGCCGAATTTTTGCTCTCTGAGGAGGCTCAACGTTATTTTGTTGAGCAAACCTTTGAATACACCGTTATTGCAAATGTTGGGCAACCAACTGCGGCTCCCAATATCGACTCTTATCGCCAAATTGCCCCAAAGTTTGACTTGAACCAACTCGATCAGATCGATGAGGTTCAAGCCCTCTTAAGAGAGGCGGAACTTCTTTGATCGGTTTGAGGACTCTTCAGTTCAAGATAACCTCGCTCATCCTACCAGCGGCCCTCAGCGCCTTGCTCAGTGTGCCGCTACTGTTTTTTTTGACACGATTAGCCCTGAACCATTCAGCGGAAATAATGGGGTTTTTGCTTCGATTTCGTACCCTCGAATTAGTGACTAACTCCCTTGCCTTGATCCTTTTGGTGGTTGTCTTAGCCACCATCCTTGCCATTCCCCCGGCTTATCTTTTAGGTAGACGAACCTTCGCGGGCAAACCCATCGTTCAAACCATTCTCGCCCTTCCCTTGGCCGTTCCGGGTTACATCATTGCGTGGAGCCTATTGGGTTTGGGAGGAGAACAGGGCTTGTTGTCTCAGTTCTTTGGAGTGGCAATTCCCCAGTTCAAAGGACTTTGGGGGGCTTCCTTTGCCATTGCGTTATACACCTTTCCGCTTTTGGCTGTTAACCTTCAGCATCGGTTTGCTGAATTGGACCTATTACAAGAGCAAGCCGCCCGCCTACTGGGCAAAAATCGAACCGAGCGCTTTTGGCACCTAACGCTTCCTCAGCTTTGGCCCGCTTTTAAATCAGGGTGGACCCTCATCGCCCTCTACGTTCTCAGCGACTTTGGCGTCCCCGCCTTGATGGGATTTGACGTTCTTGCTTCAGCCATCTACACCGAGGTCATCACGTCGTTCCATCAAGCAGGAGCCTTTGTCTACTCAGGGCTATCGTTGTTGTTCACCCTGTTTTTGCTTTTCTTATTGAAGCCTAATCCACAACCGGCCCCCCCACGGGTCGCCCTGCCCCACCAGCAAGCATTGAGAAATCCGATTGCCACGATTTGGGCTTGGAGCATCTCGTTAGCATCCATCTTGCCCTCCCTTCTAGTTCCAGCCGTAGCGCTTGGACACTGGTTGAGCCTGCCCTCCACCTGGCTTAATTTCCTTGCTTACAATCAGTTTCTACCGTCGCTGAGCGGAACGATGTTTTACTCCCTGACAGGGTCTACGCTGGGCGCTGTCATCGCTTTGGTGATTGCCTTAATTCTTCGTTTTGGACAAGGTCCCTTAGTACGGTTGCCGTTTCGCATCATTTTTTTGTTATATTCGATGCCCGGAACTGCCCTCGCTTTGTGCTGGGCTATTTTTTTTCTTCATCTGGTCTCCCCGCTTTACCAAACAAGCCTAAGCTACATCGTAGCAGTTGGTGTGCTCGCGGGCGCCATCTCCCTTGGCCCCATCCTGTCCTCCTTGATTTCTGTTTCAAACCTCTGGTTGGATGGTGCCCGCCTGCTGGGCAAATCACGAAGCGAAGTGTTTAGTGCCATCCTCTGGCCTGTGCTCAAAAAGGGAGTAATTACAGGGTTTTTCCTCAGCCTTGGTTGGGTGGTTCGCGAGCTTCCCATGGCTGCCATTCTATCGCCACTTGGCAGTCGCACCCTGGCCCTATCAGTGTTCAGTCACACTAGCGAAGCAAATTACGCGGGGGCCGCACCTTACGCTTTGGCGTTGGTCGTTCTTGGCTTGCTATTTGGACTGCTTTCCGGTTTATTAAGGAATCGATATGTCGTTAATCCTTGAAAATCTTCAAAAAACCTTCTCCCACCGCGGCTTGGAAATCCAGGCTGTGCACCACTGCAACCTGGAAGTCAACTCGGGTAGCCTTACCGTGATCCTTGGACCCAGCGGCTGCGGTAAAAGCACCCTACTGCGCTTGATCGCTGGTCTTGAAATTCCCACCCAAGGACGCATCATCCTCAACGGCGAAGACCTCACGCAAACACCTCCCGAAAAACGTCAAATCGGCATGGTTTTTCAAGAAGACAGCCTCTTCCCCAGCATGACGCTGGAACAACAATTGCGCTGGGCTCTCCCCAAAAATTCATCAACGGTGCGCCAAGAGCTGGTGAACCAACTTCTCGAAATGGGAGGCATGGCTCATCTCAAAAACCGCTATCCCCACCAACTTTCAGGCGGGGAACGCCAACGCGGCGCCGTACTGCGTTCCCTGGCAGCTCAACCCAGACTTTTGCTTTTGGACGAACCATTCAGCCGACTTGATGCCCCCCTTCGCGACTCCTTACGACGCGACATCCGAAGCCTCTTGAAAGCCACCGGCACCACGGCCATCCTGGTCACCCACGACCAAGAAGAAGCCCTCTCGCTAGCCGACCAACTTGTGGTGATGAAGGCCGGAACCTTTGTCCAAACCGGCAGTCCTCAAGAACTTTACGCAAGGCCCGTTAACTCATTCGTGGCACGCTTTTTGGGACGCGCCAACATTTTTTCAGGACAAGCTGACGGAACCAAGGCACAAACCGATTTTGGCCAAATTCCCTTAAACACGAGCGCTCAAGGTAGAGTCACCCTCATGATTCGCCCCGAACATATCGAACTTAGACCCGGCACTGAGTTCCTCATCAAGGAAAAAGAGTTTCGTGGTCACGACGTGAGTTGGCGACTAGAACACCACCAAACCGAAATCCTTGTTCACACCGACTGGGAAGAGGACTTTACACCGGGGCAGCGGGTGAACATCCACTTTCGTCTCCCTGCCGTTGTCTTAAACGAACCGTCAAACCAAAACTCCTAGGTGAACATCACGGGTTGAGTTTACGCGCTGATATGCCGTATATTTTAAGTGATGCGCCACACCCAAGTCCTTTTTATCATTTTATTAATGACCACTTGCGCTACCGTGAGCAGCGTCGCTCGCCTCGATTGGGAAGCGTTAAAAGTCCGTGTTCAGGAAGAACCGTGGCGCCCCCTTTTCCCGGAAGTAGACCTCAAAACAGTCAATTTTGAACCCTTCCCCCTCCGATTTTTTCTGGTACGTATCAAAAACCCTCACCAAAAACAATGGGTCATCTCCTCCCAAGTCATTCAAGAGCCCGCCTGGGTCGAACCTAAAACCGTTCGCCTTTTTGCCCAGGAAAATAATCTGGACCTCGCAATCAACGCGTCCTTTTACCAAAAGCGCGTCCAAGATAACCTGGTTCGCCCGATTGGTTTATGGATTGCCCAGGGTAAGGTGTTAAACCCCCAGCACAACCGTTTTTCATCGTTTGGACAAAAACAAGATGGCACTCTCTCCATCCTCGATCCCGACGATGACTATTCCCAATTCCGTTGGGCCGTGGGCGGCGGTGTGCGCTTGCTCAAAAACGGGCAGTTGAGCACCTCGGATACGAGCATTCACCCAAGAACTGCCCTGGGTTTAACCCGCACCAACGAGCTTTACCTCACCGTGATTGACGGCCGCCAAGAACACAGCCGTGGCATCAGTTTGGTGGACCTAGCAAGGCTGTTTCTAATGTTTGAGGTAACCGACGCCCTTAATTTGGATGGTGGGGGTTCTTCTACCCTTGTGGTTCGCCAAGCCGATAACACCCTAAAAGTGCTTAACAGCCCCTGGGACCATCGCCTCTACGGCGGCGAACGCGCGGTGGCCACCCACCTTGGGCTTCGGTTTCGAGAATAAGTCATGAATATCCTGGAATTTCTTGACCATGCGGGAACCTTTATCTTTGCAGTGGTGGGGGCTTTGCGCGGCCTTAAACACCAGCTAGACGTATTGGGCGTACTCATTTTAGCTGTGTTCACTGGTTTGGGAGGGGGCATCATGCGAGACTTGATTTTGGACATCAATCCACCCCTCGCTTTTCAAAATGAAAGCTATTTTGTTATTTGCACTGGCGCCGCCTTGCTTACCATTTTTTGGGGAATCAAAGTCCTGCGATGGTGGAAGGTTGTGCAAGTCATCGATGCAGTGGGGCTTGCGGTTTTCAGCGCTCAGGGCGCCCTTTTGGCGGCAAAATCCGAACTCGGTCCTATTGGTGTTGTGTTTTTAGGTACCCTGACAGCAGTTGGCGGTGGCGTGGTTCGCGACCTCTTTGTGCGTGAAATTCCCGCCATCTTGGTGCGCGAGTTCTATGCCACTGCGGCCGCCCTGGGTGCCCTCGTGCTGTGGATTGGTAAGATTGCTGGCCTTCCCAACGAGGTGATCTTAATTTTAGGGATGGGAACCACCCTCACCTTGCGCCTTTTGGGCATGCTTTTCCACTGGCACCTACCCCGAGTCAAAAACCTCGATTTCAATCCACCCCAAGACTCAGAGTCCTAACGGCGCAACATCGGGCTCCACTTGAAGTAAAAACTCCCGCACACGATCTAGCACTCGGTCACGGTCTACCTTTAAAAGCCCATGGGGAAGCCCCTGCCAAATCTCACAGAGTGCCGATGGATGCTGGTTCCACGCCGCTTGAACAACCTTTGCATCGTACAAGACATCAGCGGATCCATGCAACACCAAGGTGGGACATCTTACCGCCGCCACAGCCTCCCGGCCGTCCCAGGCAAGTTCAGCCAGGAGGACCACCATGAAGTCCCAAGGGTCAAGGGGGCTTCCCAAGTCCTGAGCAAAAAGACGGGCTATCAATCCCCCTAAAAAGCCAGTGACGCGTGACCGAAACAGCACCCCACTCAACAACGCGTGAACACTTCCCCACCGCCGCCGTTGCGCTAACTGAAAAAGCCGACGATACAAGCTTCGACCAAATTCAGACAAACGGGGTCCAGAACTGATCAAAACCAATCCACGAACCAACTGGGGATGACGGGCAGCTAGCTCCAAAGCAATCGCCCCTCCCAAACCCATCCCCATCACCACCCTTGGTTCCCGAGTGAGCTCTTCAAGGGCCCGGGCTAGGTCATCGGCAATTTCGGGAATGGTGATGCCTTCAGGCAGGTTCTGACGACGTCCCAGGGTCCAAATGGTTCGCCCTAAGCTCAAGGGTTTGTAGGTATCAACCAGACCTTGCAGCGCAAGGCCCTGTGGAGCCGTGTTCTCGGTACGCAAGCCATCCAAGATGATCAGGCTTTTAAGCCCGTTCCCCTGAACGCTCCAAGGGTAGCGCCCTTCAAAGTAGCCCGACCGAATGCTAGACTCCAACTTCAACCTCCCCCTGAACTAAGTAACCACTCCAAAAAGTATGCATGGACCTTCCACACCTGATCGCCGTAGCCGCCCGCCATGAGCCACAGCTGGGGAATCTTTAAGTCCTTGAGCGTGGTAAATACCAACCGATCGCGCTGAAGCATTTGCTCCAGGGTAAGTCGAAGCTCTTCAGTGGACTTGAGTTCGTCCTCAAGGTAAGGATCAGAACCCGCAACCACCACCGCAAAGTCAGCCTTACCGCTCGCGATCAGATTTTTTAAGCCCAGCTCAAGTTGGATGTTGTAGAACTCCTCCTCCCCCTGTGCAATGGGTATGTCAAAGTCAGAAGGGATAAAGCTCTCCCGACGCTGAGGATCGTCTAAGGGCCAACCCTGGGCCATGTGAATGCTCAAAGTCTTGATGCTGGAATTCCCGGCCGTGAGAGCAGCCGTTCCATCTCCTTTGTGTGCATCGGTGTCAATCACCCAAGCACTTACAATTCTGCCGAGGGCTTGTAAGCGTCGGATGGCAATCACGATGTCGTTGACCAAACAAAAACCTGCGCCGTGGTCGCGCATCGCATGATGGGCCCCACCCCCTAGCACGTAACACCAACCACGGTGAAGCGCAAGTTCCGAAGCGTGAATTACCACATTGACCTGACCTAAAAGTTTGTTCACCAATTCAGTAAAGGGCAACTTTTGCTGGTCCGGATTGAACCGCGTCCAGTTGCCCTCGGCATCCCGAAGTTCATAGATACGAATAATTTCTTCATCTGGTTCATCACTTAAAATTCGTTCAAGGTACTCGTTGGAGTGAACACGCGCCAAATCACGTTTAGAAACCGGTTTGCATGGCAACTCCTGCACAAATTGAGAGATCCGATCTCCAAGGATGGTATTCAAATGTTTTAAAATTCGTTCGACACGGTTGTCACGCAGAGGGACCTGGATGCCAAACTCAGGAAGATTGAGCCAAGAACACTTGCTGTAAACAATCATACCTTTCAAAAGTATAAACCCACTCGAAAAGAATCAAGCAACTGTGTTAAACTCGTGTTGTGGTGATTTTACTATTGCTTTCTTGCCTGAGTTCCCACGCCCAATCAGAATCCTATTTGACGCTTTTAACCGAGCTTCGTCAGGCACACCAACTCTCCCAACCTACACCCCACCCCCTCTTGGATCAGAGCGCCCAAGCCTTTGCCCAGGAACTTGCCCAACGCGGGCAGCTTTCGCACCGCGACCGCTTGCAACGCGGCCCCGAACACCGCGCTTCCCGCCTAGGGCTGGGAGTCGCGGGGGAGGTACTCGGTTATGGCTGGGACCCTCGCCTGGTGTTCCAAGCCTGGTTGGAAAGCCCTGGTCACCGACGCGTCCTCTTGAATGAGGCTTGGCAATACGTTGGACTCGGCCTTGCGCCCTGGGGACAAGGGCATATCGTCGTCATGGTGTTCTGGGCTCCGCCTTGACCTTAGCGCTCATTCTTGTTAGGCTTTGTGACACCCCTAAACCCATTAACGGGCGGTTAGCTCAGTTGGTCAGAGCGCCTGCCTTACAAGCAGGAGGTCACTGGTTCGAGCCCAGTACCGCCCAAAAAATACTTAACCCCTTGCACATACAATACAATAGCCCTTTAATAATCTCGGAACTATTGCAATATTTTCAGCCTTATTCCTTTTCCCCAGGCAACCACGAAATCGAAAAATTGAGGTTTGACCTCTCAACGAATCAGGTTTGAGATACTGGTACGTGACCATATTTTCATCGCAATAGACGGCAGTTAACTGAATTTGAGAGTTTTTCTTGTAATCACTTTTTAAGAATTCTTCTGTGCTTATGACCGCTGGATCTACTTCATAAAAAAATTGAATAATTTTTGCGTAATTGTCTGCCTCGACTGTGAAACCAAATCTTCCATTGGTAGTGACGTTGGTCTTCTTGTCAGTCATCGTATAAATCAAGTTTGGTTTGCAAATAGTGATTTGACTTTCATTTTCCAGTTTTACCGGGTAGCGGTACCTGTTAGAAGTTGGATTTAATACAAATACGATATAATTAATAATTACTTCCCTTGGCGTCTGATTTTTGGGTTGAGAAAAACCCTGTTGTCGAACAAGAAACGAAAAGCTCCATCACTCAAAAAACAATATTTTTTAATATTATTTATCCTCGTATTACTGAAAGAGACTAGGAGGGTAAAGAAAATTTATCAATATAAATTCTAAAAAATTGATACAATACTTTTTAAAATTGTGTGTTAAGAATTCTTCACTTGCTGTGTTATTATGAAGACTCGCCAACTTTCATAAAATTTTTGGTATTTGAAAAGAAGAAGACTTTATAAGAGTTCAAATATGAACTGCTACTTTTAATTTCCCTTAAAACTTAAACCACAAAACCTAAGAATCTAAAACTACAGGAGAATAGATGGTTACGGCCTCAGTTCGCCCACGGATAGAAACTTTTCCCAGAGATTGAAACTTTGATTGAAGCTCACTATTCAAGCCATCCCTAACAGGCTGGCTAATGAGTAAGGACACTCCCATCTCCTTGGTTACGGATTCTAATCTACTAGCTACATTCACCGCATCACCGATCACGGTGTACTCCATGCGTCCTTGTCCCCCAATTCTCCCAGCAAGAACTTTCCCAGTATGAACACCTATGCCTACTTTTAAGAGCGGCTCCCCTTCTACTCGAAGTTCAGCGTTCAACTTCTCTAAATTTTTTAGCAAATCAAAAGCTGCCTCGGTTGTTTTGATTGAGTGGTTTGTAATTGCAATAGGAGCCCCAAAAACGGCAAGAACCGCATCACCAATGAACTTATTGACAAGTCCATCGTGTGCTTCGATGGTCCGTGTTACCGTATCGAAGAGCCTATTAAGAAGACTGACGACCCAACGCGGATCGCGCCCCTCGCTCAAAGCGGTAAAACCACGAACATCTAAGAAAAGAACTGTCGCATTCACAATTTCTCCCTCAATGTAAGAATTCATGAGAATATCGCGCACCCGAGGGTCTACCACCTTTCCAAAAGTTTCGCGTAATTTCTCGCGTTCACGAAGACCAATAGCCATCGCATTGAGTCCCTCTCCTAATCGACCGGTTTCATCAGAAGAAACGACCGGCACTTGAACTTCAAAATTTCCCTTACTAATTTGATCTACCATATGTTCCATCGCGATCAACGGTTTACTAAGAGAATTGCCAAATAGAAAAGTTAGAAAAAAACTAGAAATTATAAGCGATGAAACTACGACCCCTAACGTTAATAATCGCTGTATTAAATTTTCTCCACCAATTTGAAGATGGGCTGAGAGAAGAGATCCCGAGACAATTACCATCGGATTAAACACCACCGCAAAAAACAGAATTCCGAAGCGTACCCTTAAGGGTATTTTCAAGGCCCGAATA
>Ga0272446_1000074_pt1 | contig 124651 bp, 109 predicted proteins | sample YNPCB0061_FD_194587 | JGI IMG/M metagenome (GOLD analysis project Ga0272446, IMG submission 194587) | Hot spring microbial mat communities from Yellowstone National Park, WY, United States - YNP-CB-006-1 | ecosystem: Environmental > Aquatic > Thermal springs > Hot (42-90C) > Sediment | place...
GACTTTGGAAAATCAGGCTACCCTTTACCCCCGGTATTTTGCCCCGGCAGAGGCACCAGTTGGCGGACAATATAGGCCGGATGGTCGAGCGGGAACTGCTTACCGAAGAGATCCTACGCCAACGGATGGGGCAAGAGGCCTTTCGGCGTTCCTTAGAAACCTGGATCGCCTCTTTTACGAACACCCTCCTATCAAGACCCCTAAAGGAACTGTTTAGCGACCTGTTGGGGGACGGCCGGATCCTCGGAACGACCCTGGATAGCCTTTTAGAAAACCTCTTCGAGGACCTTACCAGCCGCCCCATCCGGGAACTTTGGGGGCAGGACCCCCAGGAGTTTCAAAGGGCCCTACGGGAAGTTTTGGTCCGTCAAATCAGCGGGTCTTCGGAAACGATCGCCCAGGGGCTTTCTTCGGCGGTAGACTCGGCGTATCCCACGTTGGTCAAGGGACTTTCCGCCTTTCTACAAAATCCCCAGATTCGCCTGGAATTGGAAACCCAGGGCCGTGTTTTTTTACGGAACGCCATTCAAAAACTCAATATGTTTCAGCGTTTTTTTGTAACCGCGGCCCAATACGACCGGACCCTCCACGAAAAGATGCCCGAAATCATCGACGACCTCATCGACCAGCTGACCACTCTGGTGGCCCAGGATGATACCCGACGACAACTGGTGGAATTTACCCAAAAAGAGACCCTGGGGCTCCTATCCCAAAGCGAAGCCTCGGGTCGGCTGATCACCGCCCTCAGCGGCAGTATTCTTCCCCAGGCGAACCGGTCCTTGGGGGATGTACTCCGGTCCCTGACGGGCCTGGACTCCGGGGCCATGGTAAAAAAGATACGGGAATACGCGGAAGGGGCCTTGGAAAAATACGGGACCAAAAGCCTTTCCAGCCTGTTAACCCTGGAAGGGGAGCGGAAGGAGGCCCTGGACCGTTTTATCGCCGGGGCAATTCTCAATTTGGCGGATCGGCAGATTGCCAACGCCCTGGCAACCATCGACGTCCGCTCCATGGTCCGCGAACGAATCGACAGCCTGGACATGCTCCAGGTGGAACGCATCGTTTTGGACGTACTGGCCAACCAGCTCAAGTGGATCAACGTATTTGGCGCCATCCTCGGGGCCATCATTGGCCTCGCCCAGGTGGCCCTATCGGTGTATCTTCCCTAGCAGTTTGTCGGACTTGTCCGTCTAATCATAAAAAATCGCGGGAATCTGCGATTTTTTACCTTGCAAACTGCCAAAAGAGCCTGGTTTATCGGGATTTTTAATCCCCGAAGTGAACTTTGGGGATTAAAAATCCACTAGTTCGACAGGCTCTTAGCTTTGGGGGGGAATAATTCGGTGGAACCTAGTTGGCCGCAGGCTCCCGCCACACCCCGGCCCTTACGGTAACGGCGGGTCACCGCAAGACCCCGACGTTCCAGTTCCAGGGCAAAGCGTTCCACCTCCGCTTCCGTGGGTTCCTGCAGGGCCTCGCCCTCCAGGGAAAGGTCTTCCACGGGGTTCCAGGGGATAAGGTTGATGATCGTTTCCAAGCCCTGGGCAAAATTTTTTAGGGCCTTGGCGTCCTCAAGACGGGTGTTAAGTCCCTTAAGCAGAACCGCTTCCAGGGTAATCCTTTTTTTGTACCGTTTTTGATAGTACACCAGGGCTTCCTTTAACCGATCCAGGGAGTTGGTTTTGTTGATGGGCATTAGCCGGGACCGGAGTTCATCGTCCGCGGTGGTCAGCGATAGGGCAAGCCGGGTTTCCGGCCCCCGATCGGCCAATTCTCGAATACCCTCTACTATGCCGCTGGTAGAAAGGGTTATCCGCCGCTTGGAAAGAGCCAGGCCGTTTTCGTCGGTCAGGATAGCCACGGCGGTTCGCAGGGCATCCAGGTTCAACAGGGGTTCGCCCATACCCATCACCACGATATGGGAAAGATCGGGAGCTATTTCTAAAAGGTGAAAGTACTGTTCCACAATTTCCGCACTGGTCAGGTTTCGCAGAAATCCCAGGGTACCGGTTTTGCAAAAAACACAACCCATGGGACAACCGGCTTGGCTGGAAAGACAGGCGGTTTTCCTATCCTCCCCATCTACCAACAGTACGGCCTCTATCTTAGCGCCGTCTCGCAGGGTGATTTGTAGTTTTACCGTTCCGTCCCTATCCTCCAGCTTGGAAGAAACGACGGTAGAACGAAGTTCGAAGCGGGCCGCCAACTCCCCGCGAAGCTCCTCGGAAAGATCGGTCATCCCGTCAAAACTACGGGCACCCCGGCTGATCCATTTAAAGATCTGTTTCGAGCGAAAAGAGGGGAGGGGAGCGAGAACCTCCGTTAGGGCTTCCAGGGGTAGCCCCGAAAGGACTATTTTTTGGTCCATCAGGAGCGCAGTTTTTCCAAATATTCGTTCACGTAGGTGTTCCGAATACCCAACTTTTGGAATTCCGCCAGGGCCTCGATCGCCCGATCCTTATCGTTTTTCATGGACCAACAGTCGGCCAATTCGATATACAGGCGATAATTTTTAGGGTCCTGTTGAACGAGCCGCCGTAGGGATTCGATGGCATCGTCGTATTTACCCTGCATCTTCGACACCACCGCCAAGCCGAGGACCGCGTAAATATCAAATTCGATGTTCAACGCCCGGCGGTAGTATTCCCCCGCCATATCGTATTCTCCCATATTTCGGTACGCGTCCCCCGCCCGGGTCAGAATTACCTTATTCCGAGGGTCCTGCTCCAGAATCTTATTCCAGTATTCCAGGGATTTATGCTGTTGATTCATGCCCCGATAACAATCCGCGAGTCCAAAAAGGGCGTAAAAGTTGTAGGGGTCCATTTGCAGGGCCCGTTCAAAATAGGGGATCCCCTGCTCAAAGGTTTTCAGCTTCCGATGACAGTTCCCAATAGACGTAAGCACCCGGATATCCACATCGTTCTGGTGGATCTGGAGCATCTTTTCCCAATAGTACAAAGCGTCCCGGTATTCCTTAAAATCGTAATGTAGGTGCCCCAATCCTATAAGCGCGTAGGGATTGTTTTCCTCCATCTCCAGGACCCGTAAATAAACGGCCTTGGAGCGGCGAAAATCCCGAACCTTTCGATAGGCGTCCGCAACCCGGGTAAGGACGGTGATATTTTTATCGTCGTGGAGCAGATACTGTTCCCAAATCTCTATGGCCTTTTGGTACTGATTCAGGGCCTTATAACAATCCGCCAACCCAAAGAGGGCGTAATTGTTCCCCGGATGGTGGGCTAAACAACGACGGTAGTATTCCGCCGCCTCCCGGAAGGCGTTTTTTTTACGGGCCGCGTCCCCCAACCCCACCAGGGCGTAATTATTCTCCGGATCCTTTTGGAGTATTTGGTCAAAACAATCTATCGCTTCGGATACCCTATTATCCTTTAAAAACTGATATCCCTTTTTCGAAAGCTCCGATATTTCGGAAAACTCATCCTTCTCTGGATTCTCTTGGCCGTCAGGATTCTCTAAACCGGTAGTTTCAAAGGGCTGATTCGATTCCATTTTTTCTTCGTTACCCATGTTTACTTTTCCTCTTCCTCACCCATAAGTTTTTGTATCAGCGCGGACATTCGCGCAATCAGTGGTTCCGCTTTTTTCTTATCTCCAGCGAGATAGTACATCCGTAAGGCTTCTATACTTTTCCCTTCCGCCGAGTACCGATCTCCCACGCGGATTAGGCCATCGGAATACCCGGTGGTTAGAAAAATCCTTCGGGCCCCTTCCACGTCTCCCCTATTGAATAATTCGTTTCCTTTTCGGTTCAAGGCCGCTTTTTGCGCCCCATCCATGGAAGGGGGGGCTACCTTTTTAATCAAACCCTGATCACGAAACCGATCGAAAACCGATTCGAAATCCAACTTTATTCCTTTAACAACCGACGGCCCCCCAAAGGCCCGTGAACCTTTGAAGGATGATCGATCTATCTAAAGTATACCCGTACTGGGCGGTAAAATGCAAATATTATTTTATAAAAAAACTCTAAAATGAACAAGATTGTTAGTAAGCCCATTTTAATTGAGGCTGTCCCGTAACTTAGGAAGTTACGGGACAGCTTCTTTAATGTTGTATTTTCGTAGGATTTTAGCGATTTTCCTGGTTTTAATACGTCCAAAGGGTAAAAAACGCTAAAATCCGAGAAAATACAAGGGCTGTCTGATAACTAACAGAGTTATCAGACAGCCTCAATTGGTTTCGTCGGCCCCCATTTTTCTATAAAAATCCACGATAGAACGGCCATACTCCCGCCGATCTTCCAACGCCAGGGACCCCAGGGGGTCGTCGAAATGATCTTCCCGGGGTCGGTGGATCAATAACAGGGAATTTTCGGTCATCAGAGGTGAGGTAGCGATGGATAGGACCAGCTGTTGTTTGAATCGATACGGAAAGGGGGGATCGCAAAAAATGATATCAAAGCCCCGCTTTGCCCGTTTAACGAACAATTCGGCGGACATAAAATGGCAGTGAATTCGTACGGGGGAGATGGAAACGTTACGGAGCAGGGTTTGCCGTTTAAGGCTATCCATTTCCACCGCCTCGATTGGATCGGCGCCCCGGGAGGCGGCTTCGAGGGCTATGATTCCGGAGCCGGAAAAGATATCTAAAAATGAAAGCCCCGTCAGGTCCCCCAGGATCGCGAAAACCGATTCCCGCATCCGATCCATAGCCGGTCGGATGATCCCATCGGGCATTTCTATCCGTCTTCCACACAAGCTTCCGCCGGTAATTCTCACCGTTCCCGCTCCCGTACCAGGATACCGTCGGCGGCCCGCATACCGCTGGCCCAGGCGGCGGTGATGCCCCGACTCGTCCCCGCCCCGTCCCCCGCCAGGTACACCCCCGGGAGGGCCATAAAATACCGGGAATCGGCGAATTGGGGCTTATTGGCGTACAGTTTTATTTCCGGATAGTACATAATGGTCCCCGGATGGAGTACCCCTGGGACGATGGAATCCAGGGCTTTTAAGGATTTCCAGATGGATCGCAGAAACTTAGCCGGCATTACCAGACTTATGTCCCCGGGGGTACAGTCTTTTAGGGTGGGTTCAAAATCAAAAAGGTCGTCGTTAAAACCCTCCCGTTTGGACCGTTTCCCCAGCCTAAAATCGCCGACCCGTTGCATCAACGGTTTGCCCCCCCCGGCGAGCATCGCCTGGAGTCCCAACATTTCGGCAAAATCTTGCCCCGAAGCCAGGGGTTCGGTAAACTCCACGCTTTTGAGCATTGCAAAGTTAACCAGACCGTTAGCGGGACGATCGGAGGACCAGGCATGGCCGTTGACACTAAAGTAGGGCTCCCCCCGGGAGGTTTCGTACCGTTCCTTTACCACGTGGGCACTCCGGGAGTTGGTGCAGAAGGTCCGCACCCGTTCGGGAAATAGAAACTTGGGGTCGTAATAATCGCGAACGATGGGGTATCGCGCTTCCCGGGTTTCCACGCGAATTCCAACATCTATAGAGTTATCTGAAAAGGGGATACCTAAACGGGCCATCAGTTTTCGTAAAAAATCAAAGCCCCCCCGACCAGGGGCCACTAAAACGGCCGAATAGGTGCATTCCCGTTTATCCGTTTTTATAACCGACTGGGGGGGAACAAGATCGACCAGCGTTTCCCCGAGGGAGACCTCAACACCCCGCTGACGCAGGGTCCCAATCAATTTTTCTATGAGCTTAAGGCCCCCGTCGGTTCCTAAATGGGCCTGCTTTACATCCAGCAGTTCCACTTGTATTTTTTCCGCTCGTAAGGCGTAGGCGCCCACGTTTTTCCGTTCCAACAGCGATGGGGCTAAAAAATCAGTGACCCGTTGTAAATAGGCCAGAGCGGTCTCCCGAGGCCAGAAATCCAAGGGGAAACCTATGGGAAAGGTAAAATTCATCTTACAATCGTTCCTCAGGCCCCCCGATGAAACGGTGGATTTATCAATAAGCAGTATTTTTGCTTGGGAACGTCGTTCACTCAATTCAAAAGCGGCACCCAATCCTGCGGGACCGGAACCCACGATTACATAATCATAATAATCCATACCCCAGCCTAGCATGAAAAGACGATCTATTCCATTCCTTTTAAAAGCTCATTTATCTCCATGGGGCTGACCATCAGGGGATCGTCCACCCGCTCTCCGACCGTATCGACTACTCCCTGAACCACCATTCTTCGTTCCCGGGACCGGGCCCGGAAGTCAGAAATTTTTTCGCCCACCGAGGCCAAGGCAACGCCCATACTGTGACTGGTATTTTGAAGTTGGGCTAGCAGGAGAGAAAACCGCTGTTCCGTTTCTACCAAATTTTCCAGCTGTTCATCCCGTTCAAAAAATTTCTCGTTATTGATCAATAATTGCTGAAGGGTTTGTAGTATTTTTTCTAGAAAATCTAATTCGTCTATCGTATGCTCCAAGAATAAATCGGGATCCACGTCCACGGTTCCCATATCCTCTAGGGCCCGGATGCGTACGTTGATATAAAAAATATCATCCTCAAAATGAATTTTTTTTGCCATAATATCCCCCCTATAAGTATCGGTAATACGAAGAAATCCATAAGCGATCGATCGTTCCGCTTGGTCCTCATCCTTGGTTCCCCGGATTCGGGGCTCCGGGTCCTAGACCCTTCGACCTCCTTCCCTTGGTTGACAGGTCGGCCTCCCTTTCTGTATACTCACCTAACCTCTTTATCCGTTCATTGTAGCGGATCATCACTAACGTCCGTAAGGAGGACCCATGCGTCAGTATGAACTGACGGTCATTTTTCCTTTGGAAGAAGACCAACACAAAGCCGGTCGAGAGCAAGTTCTGACCGATCTAGCCGCCCACGGGGTGGAAATTGAAAAAACCGATGAACTGGGGGATAGGGATCTCGCGTATCCTATTAAAAAGAAAACCCGGGGTCGGTACGTTTTATTTACCTGCAAAATTGATCCCACCAAACTGGTCCATTTAGACCGGTCCTTTAAACTGAACACGAACCTTCTCAAGTATCTATTTGTAAAAGTAGAAGAGTAGGAGCGAATCATGGCCGATCTTAACCACGTAATTCTGATAGGCCGACTGACCCGGGACGCGGAGTTAAAGTATACCGCCAACGGGCAAGCGGTTTGTAAATTTGCCATTGCCGTGAATCGGCGTCGAAAGAACGGGGAACAATGGGTAGAGGAAGCCAATTTTTTCGATATCGTCCTTTGGGGCCGGCAGGGAGAAACCTTGAACCAGTATCTGGTCAAGGGAAAACAGATTGCCGTGGATGGCGAATTGCGGCAGGATCGGTGGGAACAGGACGGCCAAAACAGATCAAAAGTCGAAATTATGGCGAATAACGTGCAGTTGCTTGGCGGCGGCACGGGGGGAGCTTCGGCTAACGCCGGGACTTCCGATTTTGCCCAGGGGAATGGTCCCGCGTCAGCGGCCAGGAACAGCCGATCCGATACGCCTCAAGGAAGAGGTCCATCCGTCAGGGATGAGGGCGTGGAGGATAACTTTTCCGATGACATTCCCTTTTAAGGCTAACAATTTCAAGGAGAATAGGTATGTCCGACGATAGAAACTATATGAACGAACGTCCCAGAATGGACCGTTCCATGGATCCTCAAATGGATGGGGGAATGGGCGGTCGGGATGGGGAAGATCGGGGTCGCGGGGGTAAGGGAAAGGTCTTCTTTAAGAAGAAGGTTTGTAAATTCTGCACCCAAAAACTTAAAATCGATTACAAGGATGCCGATGCGCTTCGCCGGTACACCACCGAACGGGGCAAGATTCTGCCCCGCCGGATTACGGGAACCTGCGCTAAACATCAGCGGGAGCTGGCTCTTGCGGTCAAACGGGCCCGGGTGATCGCTCTGCTTCCCTTCGTGGCCGATTAATCTCAAATCTTTTTCCATACCTCGCGGCCTTGAATGGTCGCGGGGTATGGAATTGTGCAATTTAGTAGGCGGTTTTTCCATGCCCGTTACATCGATTTGGCGCTCCACGGTGCTTCCCGTTCTTGTTGGGGCCGTGGTATGCGCGGTCCTCGCGTGGAGCGTCTACCTGGGACCCCTCTTTCTTATCCCCATAGGGGTTTTGGCGTTTCGTTACCCCCTGCGCATCAGTATCCTGGGGGGACTGTTAGCCACCGTTTTTTCCTTTTTTATCTATAGTGCCCCGTCCTTTGCCTTTTGGCCCTATACCTTTTATTTTGGCGCGAGCATCGCTATTCTTATTTGGACTATTCGGTTTTCAGGCCTCCGCCTTTCCTATAGGCTTATTATCGCTTCCATCGCGGGAACCCTCGCGTTAGGCCCCATAGTGTGGAGCCTTTTACGGGATCCCGCGGTAATGGAGCTGTTCAAACAGCAGACCAAAGCGGTCATATCGATGTATGAACAGGCCTCGTCCGCCGACGTGGTCCAACGGTCTATCATCGAACAACAAATGACCCCCGAAGGGATCCTAAAAAGCATAGAATTTTTAGGTCTCCGGGGTGTGGCGGTGGCTTTTCACATGGTTTTCTTTTTCTTTTCCTGGCAAGTGGCCCAGTTTTTTTCCCGGTCCACCCAGCGGAGAATATCTTTTATACAATTCCACGTAGTACCGGCGGTGATCTGGGTTGTATCCGTCTCCCTGGTGTTTGTTTTGGCAGGGACGGCGTTTTCCATACCCCCTTTGGAAATCGCGGGTTGGAATATGGCGACCCTCGCTCTATTTTTATATTTGGCCCAGGGGATTGGGGTATTTCAATTTCGAACCCTTCGGTTCTATCGTTTTCCCCTTGGCAGGTTCATGGTGAATTTTGTCACCCTACTGATCCTTTTTAGTCCTGGAATCAACGCGATTGCCCTGGGGTCCCTGGTGATCCTGGGCATCGTTGAGAATTGGGTGCCCTTGAGGGTGCTAAAATCTAACGGACCATCCTCTACTCCGGGGGTGTGAGCACGGCGCGTTCGCGTCTCTTCGTCCAAAAAATCATAAGGAGCTCGGATACCATGAAAGTTATTTTAAATCAGGATGTAAATTCCCTCGGCGAGGAAGGGGATGTAAAGGATGTGGCCAAGGGCTACGCGCGGAATTATCTGTTTCCCCGATCTTTGGCGGTTCCCTATAATCAAAAAACCATCCAGGTGTTTGAAGCGCGCAAGGCCGAAATAGACGCCCGCAAAATGGAAAAGCGCAAAGACGCGGCCTCTTTAAAAGAACGGCTTGAGGCGTTGGAGTTAACCCTTAATATGCCCGCGGGGGCCAACGGAAAACTTTACGGCGCGGTGACCAACCAGACCGTGGCGGATGAAATAAACAAACAGGGATTCCAGATCGAACGGAAACGGGTTGAATTACCGGGCACCCACTTTAAGAGCGTTGGTAAGTATAAGGTCCACGTGAAAATTTACGAAAACACCGTGGCTGAAGTTTCGGTTATCGTACAGGCCCACGTGGTTAAGACCGAGGAAAAACCGGAAACTCGAAAGCCTTCCCGCCGACAGGGTCGGGGAGCTCCCGTGGCCGAGGAAACCCAGGCTGCCGCTCCCGCCGAAGCGGCCCCGACTTCCGAAGAAAATACCGGTTCCGACAACGAATAGGTAGTTTTCCCCTATGGCCGCTCCGTCTTCGTTAAAGGATCGTATCCCGCCGCACAACGACGAAGCCGAACAGGCGACCCTAGGGGCCCTACTACTGGATGACGAAGCCGTAGCCACGGCGATACGGTACCTTAGACCCGACGATTTTTACTCGAACGCCAATCGCCGGGTTTACAAAGCCATTCTTAACCTGTTTAACCAGGGGCGAAAGGCCGACATTATCACCGTTATTGAAGAACTGCGCCAAATGGGGGAATTGGATCTTTCGGGTGGTCCCTCCTATATCGCTTCCTTGACCAATGTGGTTCCCTCCAGCGCGAATATCGACTATTACGCAAAAATCGTACAGGATTCCTCCGTTCGGCGCTCCCTGTTACGAATATCCGCCGATATCAGCACCCGGTCCTACGACGAGGTCCAGGAATCGCGGATGATCGTCGAGGACGCCCAACGGCAAATTTTTGAACTGACGGATAATCGTCAAACCCTGACGTACAAAAGCGCCAAGGAAATTGTTCCCAAAACCATCGAGGCCATCGAAAAACTCTACAATACCAAGGATGCCTTTACGGGTATTCCCTCGGGTTTGGGGGGCTTGGACGCCATGACTTCGGGGTTTCAAAAGTCCGAACTTATCATCATTGGTGCCCGACCTTCCGTGGGGAAGACCGCCCTGGCCCTTACCATGGCAAGCCATATAGCCATCAAGGATAAAATTCCCACGGGCTTTTTTACCCTGGAAATGTCGGATATGGCGTTGATGCAACGGCTAATTTCCAGCGAAGCCCGGATTGAATCGGAAAAAATTCGCACGGGGCTCTTAAAACCCAGCGATTTTCACAGCCTTATGGAAGCGGCGGGCCGAATCTACGAAGCGCCCCTCTACATTGTCGATATGCCTAACATGAAACTGTTGGACCTTCGAGCCCAGGCGCGACGTTTAAAAACCCAGCAGAAGGTTGAGATCATTTTTATCGATTATTTAACCCTAATAAGCTCAGAGAATTATCAACTGCCCCGGCACGAACAGATCGCGGAAATATCCCGATCCTTAAAAAGTTTGGCCCGGGAATTGGATATTCCCGTGGTGGCCCTTTCCCAGGTCCGGCGGGACGCGGAGGGAAAACGGCCCACCTTATCGGATATCCGAGAATCGGGGTCCATAGAGCAGGACGCCGATGTGGTCATGTTTTTGCACCGGGAACGGGAATCGGACAAGCGAAACGAAGAAGAGCGATCCAAAGCCATAACCACCGAATTAATCGTGGCAAAACAACGGAACGGACCCACGGGAACGGTGGAAATTGTTTTCCTGCCGAGTTACACTAAATTTGAAAATCTTGCAAGATCCGGATAAAAGGGGGACAGGATGAACTTTAAAGATAGGTACAATTTTGATAAATTGGAAAACGAAGCGAAAAATTTAGTTATAATTGAACTGGAACGACAACTGGAGAATTATCCCGAACCTATTTGTACCTGCGAGGATTGCGTTCTCGATATGGCTACCCTGGCATTAAATTCCATTCGACCCCTGTATCGGGTTTCCCTTTTGGGAAGCCTCTATACGGCCCACGCGATGGAGGACCCCCTCTACGCCGACGCTGTGCAAACGGCGGTAAAGGACGCCATCGACAAGGTACACGCCCACCCATCCCACGATTAGACCCAAGCCTATTTTTGGAGGCTACTGGAGATTCTCCGGTCTCTGCAAATTCTCCACCGACAGGTAGGGGCCCCAACGGAGGGACGCAAAGGGTTCCTTCTCGGGGTACCGTTGCGACTCGGTCAGGGTTTTTTCGTACAGGGACAGGGGAAGACGGCTGACCGCCACTTGATCGGCCACCATACCGTGGAGATGGAACTCTAAAAAGTCGTTAGTTTTCCCCTGAAACCACGCGCTGATTTCCGCATCCGGGTTTGATTCTTCCGCCTTTACCAAGAGGTAATACTTGATGGCCTCGATAGCCAGAGGATCAAGGCCCTCCTTAATAACCGTTATTCGATCCGCCAATTCGGGATACCCAATTATTACTTCCCGGTCCACCGGTCGCTGTTTGTCCCGGTAAAAAGAAAGCCGATCAAATTCCGGAAGAACCTGCGCTTCAAAACCGTGACTGCGCCAACGGACGCTGATAGGAAACTCGGGCTTTAACTGGGCGCCACAGGAAGGGCAGGGGACCGCTAAAAAGGTTCCGTCCATAAGGGAGCCGATATACGTCGGCTCCTCGTCCAGATCGATGATATCCGGAATTTCCACGGAAAAAACATACTCGCATTGACAGGTAATACTATGTTTCATGGAAACTCCTCTTTAAACTGTTTTAGTGTTGGGCGAATAAAAAGAGAATATCCCCGAATACGGAGAATATCAACAACCCAAAAATAACCGTGGCTCCTATCATTTGAAAGAAATACACCGCCTTGGGATGCAGAGGTTTACGCCTAATCGCCTCGATGATGAAGAGGATGATAAGTCCCCCATCCAACGCGGGAATAGGCAGAAGATTCATAATACAGAGGGCTATGGATATGAGGGCGAGAAAACTTCCCACGGCGCTTAAACCGGCGCCCACACCCTGGCCAAAGCTTTCCGTGGCCACTTCGCCTACCATATAGGTAATCCGCACCGGACCGGACACGGCCTTGGTTAAATCGACTCCCTTAAAGAGAAGGGCCAGGCTTTTTATCGATACGGTCAAGGTTTTCCAGGTTTCCAGGGTTCCCTTTTGAATAGACCGGGGAATCGATAAACGGGGTGTGTGAAACTGGAGGACCTTGAAATCAATACCCAGATTCACCGAACCGTCATCGGCGTACGAAAGGACCACATCCTTGCGCAAAAGATTTCCCTGCCGGTTTATCTCCAACGAAAGAACGGTGGGCCGATCTTTTAGTACCTGATTCAAGGCCACCGTGTAGGGGATCGGTTTTCCATTCGCGGAGACGATGCGGTCCCCCGGAAGCAGGCCCCCAATGGCCGCGGGACTTCCGGTCTTGACGGTCTCAATTATCGGATCGTTCCAAAAGTAAACGCCCACCTTCCCGGCCCCGGTGGATTTATCCAGCTGGGGCGTAAGGGACAAGTTGAGAGTTTGGCCATCCCGTTCAACGGTCAATTTTAAAGACTGGCCCGGGCTTTGGGCTATGGTTTCTTGAATATCTAAAAAATTAGAGATTTTTTTCCCGTCTATCCCGACGATCCGGTCTCCCGTTTTGAGCCCCCCCTGATCGGCGGGATACGAGGTCCCTGGATCGATCTCCGAAGCCAACACAATCCGGTTTTCCATGGTCCGAACGTCGAAGCCGATGCCCCAAACGATAGAAAGGACGAAAATAGCAAAGAGAACGTTGGCCGCAGGACCGGCGAAAGCGGTGATGATTCTTCGTCCCGCGGAAGCGCCGTAGAAAGTTCCCTTATCCCGGGGAATTTCGCTCTTTTCTTTGGTTAGAGCTTCTCGGAACTCCGCCTCTCCTCGCATGCGGCAGTAACCACCCACGGGGAAAACGCCTATCCTATACTCTACGCCTCCCAGGGTTCGTTTATACAGGGGACGCCCCCAACCGATAGAAAAGGCTTCTACGTCTATTCCGACCAATCGGGCGGCGATAAAATGGCCCAGTTCGTGTACAAAAACCACCACTCCAAGACCTATAAGGCCCAGCAAAATTTTTAATATCATAAGCGTATCTCCCTTAGGGTAGCCTGAGCCCGCTTCCGGGCTCTGTGGTCCGCCGATAACACCGATTCCAAATTTTCACCATCCATGGACCAATCATCATCCAGCACCCGATGGGTTATATCGGCGATCTGTAAAAATGTAATTTCACCCCTTAAAAACGCGTCCACGGCCACCTCGTCGGCCGCCAAGTACGCGGTGGGGTAACAGGCGGAAAGCCGAGCCGCTTCGTAGGCCAGCGGAAGCATAGGAAAGGCTTTGGTATCCGGTTTATCAAAGGTAAGCAAAAGGGAATCAAAGGTCAAACGTCCAAAGGGGCAGGGCAGGGTGTGGGGCCAATGGAGGGCATTATGAATGGGGACCCGCATATCCGGCCGGGACATTTGAGCGTACACCGAACCGTCGGTAACGCGGATCATAGAATGGACTAGGCTTTGAGGATGGACTACCACGGTCACCCGTTCCGGAGGAACGTTGAAGAGCCGCACCGCTTCGATAACTTCCAAGCCCTTGTTCGCCAGGCTGGCCGAATCGATGGTGATTTTTCCTCCCATTTTCCACGTGGGGTGGGCAAGGGCGTCTTGAACCGTCACCCTTTCCAATTGCTGGGATGAGAAACCCCGAAAGGGTCCCCCTGAGGCGGTTAACAAAAGTTCTTCCACCGAATCGTGGCCGTGGGCCTGGAGCAGATGGAAAATGGCCGAATGCTCCGAATCCACAGGGATAATGGTACTGGAGTGGGCCTTTGCCAGGGCAAACACGATGGGCGCCGCCATGACGATGGTCTCTTTATTTGCCAGGGCAAGCTGGCACCCCGTTTTGACCGCAGTGATGGATGGTTTTAGCCCCGCCGATCCGGCGATTCCGTTTACCACAATATCCGCACCCACATCCTCGATGGCCCTTAAAAGACCCGCTTCGCCCCGGTAGGAAATGGTGGAATCGCTGGCCCCCTCCGACGAAAGGGCCAACACCGCCTTGGGGTACCGTAGGGCTATCCTCCCAAGACCCTCGGCGTCTTTATGGGCGCTGAGGAGGACCACCTCGAATAAATCTTGATTCTGTTCCACCACGTCCAAAGTGCTACTACCGATAGAACCGGTGGCCCCTAAAATAGCGACCTTCTTTTTCATTATGCTCCTCAAGGGGATATAACCAGCGATCCCTTAAAAAAGGATCCAGTACAGGGCGTAATAGACCGGAGCGGAAAGGGCTAAAGAATCGATGGAATCTAACACTCCCCCGCGACCGGGGATAAGGGATCCCGAATCCTTGACTTCGCCGCTTCGTTTGATCGTCGATTCAGCCAAATCCCCAATAATTGCCACAATGCCGGTGGCTAAACCTAAAATCGCGCCGGCCCACAGGGGGGAAAGGTGTTTTTGGGAAAAAGCCTGGGGGAAAAAGGCGTGGGCCCCCATCCCCAAAGCCACGGAGGCCACGAGGCCACCCACAAAACCAACGATACTTTTATTAGGACTGGCGGGGATAATGCCCCGGTTGCCCTTGCCCCACAGCATACCCGAAGCCCAGGCCACGGAATCGTTGGCGAAAACGATCAATAAAAACATTAAAATGATCGCCGTAGCGTGGGGTCCCCCGGTCATCCTGACAACCCAGAGCATAAACAGACCTGGATAAATCATGACCGCTAAACCCGAGGTAATTCTATCGTTGGTTAGGGATATTTCTTTTTGGGAGGAAAAGGTCCTGGATGCGATTAACCAGGTGGCGCCGATAATAAAGGCCGCGGGGACCAATTCGCCGTTGACGCCAAAGCTGACCGATAGGGTCATGGCCAGGGGAGACAGGGCGCCTAAAATTCCCGCCTCCAGGGTCTTCAACCGATACTTTCGTTTGCCGAGGATTTCGGAAAACTCGATCGCACCTAAAGCACTGAGGAGAATGGCAAGAATATTTACTAGCAGGTGGTGGTACTGCGGCACCAGAACCACCGCGGCGATCACCGCGGGAACCCCAAGGATAAATATCAAAAGGCGTTGGACTATTTTTTTCATGCCCTAATTCCACCAAAACGCCGCTCCCGGGATTGATAATCCTGGAGGGCCGCGAAAAGATCCTCTTCGGACCAGTCGGGCCAGAGCTTATCGGAGAAATAAAATTCCGAGTAGGCCCCTTCCCAAAGGAGAAAGTTGCTGATCCTCTTTTCCGAAGCGGTACGGATGATCAAATCCGGATCGGGAATGTCCGGGTTATCCAAATGGGCGGCGATAGCTTGTTCGGTAACCCCCAGGGGATCGCTGTTTTCTACCATAAGCCGTTGAACCGCCCGAACTATTTCGTCCCGCCCCCCGTAATTAAGGGCCAAAACCACCGTCAACCCATTAAAGGAACGAGTGTCGTCGCAAACGCTACGAATTTCCTGGGCAATTTCCGGAGGCAGGGAAGGCAAAGCCCCCGTATGACGAACCCGGATCCTATTTTCCCTGTAAAAATCGAATTCCGCTGCCAGGTGCTTTTTAATCAATCCCATTAAAAAGCCTACCTCTTCGGCGGTCCGCTTCCAGTTTTCCGTGGAAAAGGCGTAGAGGGTTACAAAACGGAGCCCCACGTCCGAAGCGGCTTTTACCACCCGTTTGGCGGCCTTTAGTCCCTCCAAATGACCCTGGGTGCGGGCTTGGTTTCGTTGACGGGCCCAGCGACCGTTTCCGTCCATAATAATGCCAATGTGAACGGGAAGCTGGGAAGGGTCGAAGGGAAGGGGAGCCGCCATTATACTTCCATTATTTCTTTTTCTTTTTCTTCCAATACGCGGTTAATCTCTTTAATATAATTGTCCGTGAGTTTTTGCAATTCCTCTGAAAAACGGCTTTCTTCGTCCTCCGTCAGGGTGCCCTCCTTAAGGGCCTTTTTCAGTTCATCGTTCCCGTCCCGGCGAATGTTCCGGATTGCCACCCGGCTCTGTTCTGTTTGGGCTTTCGCCTGTTTCACCAACTCCTTACGGCGTTCTTCCGTTAGGGGCGGAATAGCGATGCGGATTACCTTACCGTCATTAGAAGGGTTAAGGGATAATTCGGAGGATCGGATGGCCTTTTCTATCTCGCCGATCAAAGCCCTATCCCACGGTTGGATCACGATAAGACGGGCTTCGGGTACGGAAATATTCGCCACCTGCGCCAGGGGCGATTTTTCTCCGTAATAATCCACGCGAATTTTATCAAATAACGAAGCCGAAGCCCGGCCCGTTCTGATGGCGGCGAAATCATCTTTTAAACTTGCCACCGTTTTTTTCATTCGTTCTTCCGAGGACGTTATAACAGTATTCATATCCGATTCCCCTTGATACGAAAAACGGCGGGGTCCTTCGTCAAGCCCCGGACCCTGCCGTGTAAAAAATCTACTGACCTACTTTGAAATACACGTAATCGGCGATGGAAAGCTGTGCACCCACCTGCTTGCCCAGATCTTCCATGGCTTTCGCGACGGACATTTTTTCGTCCTTTACAAAACCCTGGTCCACCAGACAAATATCCGACAGGTACTTGTTGATTTTTCCCTTAAGGATGCTATCTACAACGTTCGCGGGCTTTCCCTTCATCTTCTCGTCCACTTCCATCTGTTTGCGGAAAATTTCTTCCTGTTCCGCCAAATGGGCCGCATCGACCTTGGAGCGATCCAAGGCCATGGGGTTGAACGCCGCGATATGGAGCGCTAAATCGAAGGCAAAGGCCTTTACCCGCTCATCGGCCAGGGCTTTTTCGGGGTTGGCGGCCACTTTAACGACCACACCAATAGCCCCATCCCCATGGATATAGCTGGTTATATACTCATTGGAGGCCGCTTTTACAACCTTAAGCCTCTTGAGCCCCATATTTTCCCGGATCTTGGTGGCCAAATCGGTTACCAGGCTGTTCAAATCGTCGTTGATCTCCGTATAGCCCTTTTCAAAAGCCCGGTCGATTATCGCTCCACCGAGGGCGATAAATTCGGGGTTTCGGGCCACAAAATCGGTCTCTGAAACCAATTCTACCAAAATCGCCGTATGGTCCTTAATTTTGATAAAAATCTTGCCCTCGTTGGTTGCCCGGTCAGCCCGTTTTTCTAGGGCCGCGAGGCCCTTTTCTTTCAGAAGCTTTTCCGCCTTACCAAAATCACCCTCGCAGGTTACCAGAGCATTCTTGCATTCCATCATTCCCGCGCCGGTTTTTTCGCGCAGGGCCTTAACGTCCGATGCCTTAATTTCCATTCCGCAACCCCTTATTTTTCCTCGTAGACCTTATCCACATCCACAGGAAGTTCTTCTTCTTCCGTTTCCTCGGCTTCAACCGCCACAACGGGAGCCCCGGGGACGGTAGCGTAGGTTTCGATATCGATCTCCTTATCCTCTTCCCGCAAGGACGCGTCGGTTACAACCTCTTCGCCCCCTTCTTCCTCGTCTCCCAGGGTTTCGATGATCTTAAGACCCGTCTCGTTGTCCGCTTCCACCACCGCGTTCGCGATAATTTGGGTGAACAGGGTAATAGCCCGAATAGCGTCGTCGTTCCCCGGAATCGGATAATCAATCCCTTCGGGGTTACAATTCGTATCAACCACCGCCACAATAGGAATTCCCATCCGCTGGGCTTCCGCTACCGCGATCGCTTCCTTTCGGGTATCGATGATAAAGAGAACCCCCGGGGGATCTTTCATTTCCTTGATACCCCCCAGGTTCTTCTGTAACTTCGCCCTCTCCTTAGACAGAGCGGCGATTTCTTTTTTCGTAAGATTTTCGAAGGTTCCATCCACTTCCATCTTTTCAAGTTTTTTCAGACGGAGTAGGGATTTTTTAATGGTAGAAAAGTTGGTCAACATACCGCCCAACCAGCGGTTGTTCACGTAGAACATTCCACACCGTTCGGCTTCTTTTTGAATCGCCTGCTGGGCTTGCTTTTTCGTTCCCACAAAGAGAACCGTTTTTCCCGAGGCCACCGTGGCCCGAACTACGTCGTAGGCATCTTTGATCGCCTGAATAGTTTTTTGCAGATCGATGATGTGGATACCGTTCCGTTCGGCGAAGATATATTTCTTCATCCGAGGGTCCCACCGCTTTACCTGATGACCGAAATGGACGCCCGATTCGAGCAAACTCTTCATTGTAACTACGGCCAAAATTTCCTCCCGTTCGCGATTTCCATCGCGACGCCTTCTCTGTATCTCATCCTTTAGCCCTAGGGCCATACACCCCTGGGAAGGACGGAAAATATGAACGGTTACGCGGACGCGTAGGAATATCCGTTCTCCCGTAACATAACATAAAATTCACGCATTGGCAACCCCACGATACCGCTGTAGGAACCATGGACCTCCGAAATAAAACAGGCCCCCAGCCCTTGAATTTTGTAGGATCCCGCTACTTCCTGCCATTCCCCCGTATCCAAATACCATTCCATTTCGGCATCCGAAATGGGGGCAAAACGAACTCGGCTGACCACGGAACGACAATCTATAGATTTTTTCTTGCCGTTAAACAAAGCCATAGCCGTAATTACCTCGTGTTCCCTATCCGAAAGCATGGAGAGCATCCGTCGAGCGTCCTCCCTATCCAGAGGCTTTCCGTAAATTGAGTCCTGCACAGAGATAACCGTATCGGCCCCAAAAACCCACGGAGGGATCCGATCTTGTAAAAGTCGAACCGTTTCGGTTACTTTCCGCTGGGCTATCTCCTCCGCCTGGGATCGGGGGTTTTTCCCCGCCGTTGGGGTCTCGTCCACGTTGGAGGGCATGATGCTAAAAGGAATCCCCATCAGCCTGAAGTATTCCTGCCGCCGAAGGGATCCGGACGCTAAAATGATTGGTTCCATAGGCGGAGAATAATCCCGGTCCACGGCGATTCTGTCAATCCCAGGACCGATATTTTTTATTATTGAGACAATTCTAAAAACTCGGTAAAATTTTTAGAGGCCCCTGAGGAGCCGCCCTTGACAGAAAACCATCGAATAGGGTACCGTAAAACCACGAGAGATTAGCTCATCTGGATAGAGCGTCAGCCTCCGGAGCTGAAGGTGGTGGGTTCGAGTCCCGCATCTCTCATCTTTAACCATTACGATGAAAATTGCCGGGACAACGTTCCCCGCTTACTGGTCATTTGGTGACCTCTACCTCGGTTGTTTTTTGGGGGCCCCTGGTTTATTGAAGCCGAGGGGCCTTGTTTTTTTCCGTCCGAAACCGTGGAGCCTTGTTTTTTCCCTTCCGCCACGGGGATAGGTTTTTTAAGAAGCCGTTCAATTTGCTTCAACAGTTTTAGTTCCTCCGTATCGCAGAAGGATATGGCGGTACCGGCGGCTCCGGCTCTGGCGGTACGGCCGATGCGATGGACGTAGGTTTCCGGTTCCGTGGGCATATCGTAATTAAACACATGGGATATATCGTCCACGTCGATGCCCCGGGCGGCTATATCCGTCGCCACGAGGACCCGGGTTTCTCCGGAACGGAAGGCTTCCATCGTTCGGGTGCGGTTTCCCTGCCCCTTGTTCGCGTGAATAACCCCCGCAGTAATACCCGCGGTAGCTAAACCCTTGGCAATCCGGTCCGCTCCGTGTTTTGTTTTAGAAAAAACGATGGCCCGGCTTACCTGGAGTTCGGTCATTAAACGGTTCAAAAGGTCTTTTTTGTCCCCCTTTTCCACATGGTATAACCGCTGGGTTATCAGTTCCACGGTAAGAGTCTCGGGATCGATGGCGATCCGTTCGGGGTTCCGCAGAAGACTCCGGGCAAGGTCCTCGATCTCCGCGGGCATGGTGGCGGAAAATAGGAGGGTTTGCCGTTGTTTTGGCAGAAGGGCCACTATTTTGCGTACGTCCCGTATAAAGCCCATGTCGAGCATCCGGTCCGCTTCGTCAAACACGGCGATCTCCACCGCCGAAAGATCCACCGACCTATCGTTTACTAAATCGAGAAGCCGTCCGGGGGTGGCGGTGAGTACGTCGACCCCGTGGGCGAGGGCGCGGACCTGGGGCAATTTTCCGATGCCCCCAAAAACACAGGCCCGGCTTAGTTCGACGTACCGGCTATAGGCGGCGAATTCCTGGTTTATTTGGGCGGCCAACTCCCTGGTCGGAGCGACCACGAGGGCCCGAACCCGACGGGGTGTATAACGTCCAGGGTTTTTAACCAGGTGCTGAATGACGGGGAGGGCAAAGGCCGCAGTTTTCCCCGTTCCGGTTTGGGCGCAGGCCAAAAGATCCCGGCCCTGGAGGACCACGGGGATAGCTTTTTGTTGAATCGGTGTGGGTATAGTATACCCCTCGTGGTCCAGGGCCCTAAGGCTCTCGGCCATCAGATTAAGAGAAGAGAAATCGTTGTTCGGCATTAAATTCCTTCGTAATTATTATGATTTTTACATCATATAGCATTTTTATAATCATTTATACCCCCACCCCGTATAGAACCGGAATGGGGCGCCGCTTCCAGAGCGACTAATTGGGAGACCTGGATACAGAGGGCCCCCTGATCGTTCTGCACGGTCCCGGTAACGAGAAAGGGACGTATATCAAAGAGGATGGACCTATAGCGTTCGTACACCCGGGGAAACAGCACGGTTTCGTAGAGGGCGGTTTCGTCCTCAAAACTGATAAAATTCATGGTCAACCCTTCCTGGGTCCAAATTTCCTTGCGGGTGATAGGCCAACCCACCAGGGTAATCCGGTGGCCGCTATGCTTTTCCATATCCACGGCCCGAACGGTCCTATGGGACCCCAGGGCTTTTTTCCAGAGGTACAGGGGGTGATGTTCCCGCAAAAATCCAAGGGTGGAGAATTCCCCTAAAAGTTCTTCCGTATCCGGTTTTCCCTTCCTGGCATACGGAGGACCCGCTTCTTTTGCATCCACCGGTCTGGCGGAGCTTCCATCGCCGGTCCCGGGAAAAAGGGCGGGCCCTTCGGCGTAACGGGAAGACCCGGTGAGCAGGTAACGGCTTTGGGCGGACCGGGGTATTCCCGGGGCGATGCTATCGAAGACCCCGGCGGAAACCAGGGCCACCGTATCGTCTCGACGCAATCGTATTCTTTCGCATACATCCTCCAGCGATTTATAAGGTCCATTTCGATCCCGCTCCGCAATCAGCCCTTCGGCGCCGGCTTTTGACAGCCCCCCCAGGGCCATAAGGCCGACCACGAGCCGCTGACCCTCCCCGTAATACGGAAACCGGGAACGGTTCACGTCGGGCCCCTCCAGGATCAAGCCCATCCTCCGGGCCTCGCTGATATACGCCTGGCTGTGGTAATAGCCCCCCTGGTTGGACAGGACCGCCGCCATAAACGGGGCCCCGTAATGGACCCGAAGGTAGGCGGCCTGGAAGGATACCACGGCGTAGGAGGCCGAGTGGCCCTTACAGAAGGAATACCCGTCAAAGGAGAGCATCATGGCCCAAACCGCGTCTATCACCTCCGTATCCACAAGATTTTTCTGGCACCCTTGGTAAAACCGGGACTTATATTCCTCCAGCTTTTTCCCCCCCGCCTTTTTCGCGATTATTTTCCGAAGACCGTCGGCGGAAGCTTCATCAAAATCCGCCAGGGCTACGGCGGTTTTGGATACATCCTCTTGATAGCAAAGGATACCGTAGGTCTCCCGGAGGATACGCTCCAACCGAGGGTGCAGGGGCTTCCAAGCCCCCCCCTTGAGGCGCCGAACGTATTCGGCGATAAAGCGGTTAGCCGCGGGACGGATGATCGAACTATGGATTACGATATGCTCAAAATCTCCCCGGGCTGTTTTTTTTTGCAGTTGCCGCATGGCCGGGGATTCGATGTAGAAAACCCCCAGAGAATTACCCCGGGCCAGGGCCTCGATGGTTTCCCGATCTTCCTCGGGGCGAATCCGATTAAAGTCAACCACCGTACCCTGCTCCCGCAGGTTCTCCAGGGCATCCCGGATAACCGCCAGGGATCGATTCCCCAGGAGATCCAACTTTATGAACCCCGCCGCTTCGGTACCCTCCTTTTCCCACGCCACGAGGGGGTACCCCTCGGCGGAGACGGTAACGGGCACGTAGCGGCCCAAGGGTGCCGGCGCGATGACCAGCCCGCCGCAATGGGTCCCGATACCCCGGGGTAGGCCTTCCAGACGGAGGGCCAGGGTGTATACCCCCTTCCAGGGTTCCTCCAGGGTTTTGGTGTCCAAGCCTCTTCTCCCAGGCCCCTCTCGGTGTTCCAATAAACGACGCTGAAAGCGGGAAATTTCAACGTCCGCTAATCCGTAGGCGCGGGCCGTTTCTCGAAGGGCGGAAGAAAATCGAAAAAAGAGGTGATTCGCGACCCGACCGCATCGATCCGACCCAAATCGTTCCATCACCCGGTGAATCAGATCGTCCCGTTCGTCCCAGGGGAAGTCCACGTCTATATCCGGCGGATCCAGGCGCGCGGGGTTTAAAAATCGTTCAAAATAAAGATTGTGGGCCAGGGGGTCCACGGGGGTAATCGATAACGCGTAAGCCACGATGGACGCGGCGCCGGAACCCCGGCCGCAGGTTCGCGCGGCCATGGAGACGATATCGTCCATAATGAGAAAATAAGAGGCGAAACCCTTTTGGTTTATGATATCCAGTTCGTACTCGATCCGCTCCACAATGGGGTCGGATAATTCGCCGTAACGAGCCTCGGCCCCCGCGTACACCCGTTCCCGCAGGATATCCTCCACGGTCCGACCTTCCGGTCTTCCGTACTCGGGGAACAGGTACCCGTTAAAAAGGCGATCGAACTGGGCCTCCTGGGCCAAAGCCTCCGCCGCCGTTACCGCGTCGGGCCAGGAAGCCAAACGTCGATCCCGTTCTTGGATCGGCAGATACCGGTCCTCGGCCTCCACCGTATCGCCGGGGCCCAGGGTCCCCACGGTCTTGCCCAGGGCTATGGCCCGGAGCACCCGGTGGACCTCCATATCCGAGGTATCCAAAAGGGTAGCGTCATCCAGGGCGATAAGGGGAAGGTTCAGTCGGCGGGCCGGGGGGATAACGGCCAAGTTTCGGGGGCTAAGGGCGCCGTACAGCCGGGGTACACGACCGGCAAGGGCGGTCAACAGGGATGGAACGGCGGTAGCCACCGCCAAGCCCCGGCTATTATCCCCCAACAGAGTCCCCAGGGCCTTCCCGTCCAGGGCGGCGTTCCTGTAGATGGCCGTCAAAATTTCTGAAAGCCGGGAAAACCCCAAACGGTTCAACGCGAAACAAAATACCGATCCCTCGGAACAGACCAGTTCCGCCCCCACCACCGGTTTAAGCCCCGCTTCTTGAACCGCCTCCAGCACCGCGGGTAAACCGTACAGACCGTTTCTATCGGTTATTCCCAGGGCGGTCGCCCCATCGGAACGGAGGCGCTGGGCGATATCCTGGGGAGATCGGACGCCGTAGAGGAATGAATAGGCCGATCGTATCCCAAGCCGGCTAGCCATGGGAGTCGGCCCTGAGAACCGAACTCTGGGCCGGGGGGGCCAACAACTCGGTGGCCCGGCGAAGCGCCGCGGGACCAAAGCGCCGACGGGTTCGGTCCACCGCCGTCTGCAGGCGTTCCTGCCGAAGGGCCAACTCAGGCTCAAACAGATCCCGTTCCAGGGGGTCCCGAACCAGGTCGGTGAACCGAAGCTCCAGGGAACGGATCCGTACTCGCCGATCGGCGGCCAGGCGGAGAAGTCGATCGGCCAGGGGTATCAAATCCTGGTCCAAGGCGATGGGCCCTCGGACCCGCAGGCCCGCCGAACGGCGAAATCCGTCGGCGTACAGAACCGTCATTCCCAGCCTCCCCAGGGCTAACCGCCGCCGCCGCAGGTCCATCCCCCCGTCCTCTACCAGGGCTATCGCGGCGGCCCGGAGGGCCTCCCAATCCGCCACGTCGGCCTCGAAATCCAACCTCCGTTCCAGGGCGGGGCTTTGGAGGGAGGAATCGTACACCGGCTCCGCCTCGATCCCCCGGGCGGCTAGGACCAGATTTTGCCACCGAGGCCCCAGGAGGGCCCGTCCTTCTTCAGCTTCCAGGGAACCCAGGGCGCCGATGCTTCGAATACCCGCGGTGTACAGGAGTTTAAAGAGGGCCGGACCAACACCCGGCAACAGCCGAACGTCCTGACCCGAGAGGAACTCCTGTTCCGTTCCAGGCTGAAGAAAGGCGAACCCCGTGGGCCGCAGGGTCCGGGTGACCACCTTGGCGCTTACCTTATTCCGCGCCACGGCCACCGTGGGATCGAGCCCCAGTTGATCGACAATTTCATCGCGAATTCGCAGGGCGCAGTCGGCGGGGGGACCGAAGAGCCGCCCCGTACCCCGCAGGTCCAAATAGAGATGCCCGCCCCCTTGGTTTTCCACCTCCGGCGCGTAACGCCGGACGATCCGCTCCATCTCCCGGTGGGCCTTCCCGTAGTCCAAGGGTTCCGGAGGCCGAACGATCAAGGACTTAAGACGTCTCTGGGCCGCCAGAAGGTTCATTCCCGGTTCCAGACCCTCCCGTCGGGCCCGGGGAGAAACATCCAGCACCAACGCTCCCCGCCCCGTACCGGCCACCACAAAGGCCTGGTCCCGCAGGCTTGGATCCTTGGCCAGGCTCACCGCCGAGGGAAACCCGATCACGTTGATGTGTACGACCGTGGCGTCGCTGGTCATGGAACAAGCTCCTCGTTTTTGAGCATTTCAACCAATCGAAGACCGTTCTGAACCGCCTGCCCCCGGCGATGGTTGTTAAAATAGACAAGAATTCGCTCGCTTCTCCCGGAAAGGGCCCGAATTCGCTGAACAAAGGACTCCAACTCGATTTCCGAATAGAGATAGTCGTAGCGGGACGCCGAATCGGAGCCCCACCAGGTTTCCCCGTTTCTCCCGTGAAACCGCAGGTACGCCAAAGACGAGGTCATGACATCCATAACCGGGGGCAGATCCTTGAGGATCGGGAGGTCCAGCCCCGCCAAGGTGATTCCCCGGCTTCGAAGACCCTCGATAAGCCGGTTGTTGTACCATTGGGGATTCCGGAATTCCACCACCAGGGGTAGGGGAGCCATGGACCGGCACAGGACGTCCAGATACCGCCGCCGATCGATATCGTAGTGAAACGAAAAGGGGAATTGAAACAGCACCGCCCCCAAACGGCCCGAACTGGCCAAGGGCTCCAGGGCCCGGCGAAATTCCGCCGCCCGGTCTTTCCAAGAAAGGGGGTCAATCCTATGGGTGAGTGTATCGTTAGCCTTGATCGAAAAGATGAGTTTTTGGCTGGCCAGAAGCATGTGGGTCAGCTGGTCTGCGGTGGGCATCCGGTAGTAGGAGAAATTCAATTCCACCGTGGGGAACAGACCCTCGTACACCGAAAGGTAGTCCTCCGCTTCGGTGCCCTCCGGATAAACCGGACCGACCCATTCATGGTAACCGTATCCCGAAGTGCCCACCCATATTCGCGCCATACTCATATATTACTACACAAACGTATAGTAATCAAGGTGAAAAAAACCGACCCCCGCCTTCTCTAAACCGGGGTCGGCATCAGGGCTGTCCCGGACAGTAGACGTTCCGGGACAGCCTCAATTATTGGGACAATTCTAAAAACAATGGTTTTTAGAGGGGACACATTATTTTTTCGCCGAATTGGATTGGGCGCTGTACTTTCGCAGGGTATTCAGCACGTCCTTGGCCCGAGCCTGAACCGGCCGAATGTAGGGACCGTCGGCGATGCGGATAATTGTCCGAATGGCGGCGGGATCCTTGATCCCCCCATTTTTTTCGGCGATTTTTTCAAAGGCCTCCAGGGCGGAGAGGGCCAAAATATTATCGGGATTGAGCACGTCAAACCGGGTGACCACCCAAGAAATGGCGGTAACCGTATCCCCGCTATCGTCGGTACCTATTTTCCCCAGGGATTTGATCGCCTCGGTCAACACCATGGGCTCATTGTCCGACAGGACCATCTTCATCAAGGTCGCCTTGGCTTCTTTGGTTCCCAGGTCCCCCAGATAGGCCGCCGTTTTGGCTCGAACATCCGGGTAGTTATTCGTAATCCGACCCAGGCCACCTTCCCGCGTTTGGTTCATCACCCCTTCCAGGGCCATATAATCCAAGGCCTTTTGGACTTCCGGACCCGTCCGCCCATTTTTTATGGCGTCGCCGATATACTCCAACGCCACGAGCTTCATATCCCGGCTTTCCGCCTGGGATTGTTCCCGGATCACCATCATTTCCACCGAATCCTGCAGGTAGGATTCTTCCACGGACATTTCCTTGCCGGAAGTGTTGGTTCCCGAGGTCTGTGCCGTAGCCAAAGACGTCGTCGCGACCAGGGCGACAACCATTACGCCAAAACGTTTAAAGACGCTCATGTATTCCTCCAAAATATGCCCTGGGACAAAAGTCCAACGGCTCAATTCACAATTTTCCAACCCTGATCCGTTTTTTCAAGATCGTAGAGACGCAAACGTTGGTTCTTCTCCGTAACGGTAAAGGCTTTTACCCTATTTTGACCGATGAACTCGATATCATCTACCCGGTCGTTGGCCCGGGAGGGAACCACCACATACATAAAGTAATCTTTCAAATCCCGCAAGACTATTTTTTGATTTTTCAACCGGGCCGATTCTGAAACCCGGGCTAAAAAGGCGGAACTACTGATGGCCGCCATATACTTAGGCCCCAAATGGTCCACCCAGGCATTATAATTTTGGGTCCGGATGATGGTGTTTAACTCTTGAATCAGGGCCTGAATATCACTTTTGGTGGAATCGTACTCTTCCTTGGTTATGGAAGCGGGATCAAAGGGCTCCGCCGCTGGATCCGGGGGAACCACAGGACTTTCCTGGGGTGGAGGCGGTATGGTGGAAGATTCCGGTTTTTGAACCGGTGAAGGGCCTTCTACGGCGGGACTGGGCGCCGGCTTCGACGGTGCTTCAACGGCCGAAACCGGCGGGGGAGGGGTTTCCCTCGCGGCGCTTTGGCACGAGAACAACGATACGATCGCCACCAGGCTTCCTAAGATATAATTAGTCCGTTTCATCATCTCTATTCTATCCGAGCTGGGGCGGTCCGTCAAATCGGTTTTTCACTATCTTGGGGGTTTCGCGAAAACCCAGGGGTCTTAAAAGTCCTCTCTTGATTTATCTTTTCCGGTCCTTTATGCTCGACCGATCATGTTGAAAGCCGCGTTTCCTGGATCCTTCGATCCCCCCACCTTTGGGCATCTTAACATAATAGAACGGGCGTCCACCCTTTTTGACGAATTGGTAATCGTGGTGGCCGTGAATCGTCAAAAACAATACCTCTTTTCTCCGGAAGAGCGGATCGAGATTCTGCGGGAACTGGTTCGACCATGGCCGAACGTCCAGGTCCTGCTCTGCGAATCCCTTATCGTGGACTTTGTAAAAAAGCTGAATATCCGGTTACTGTTACGGGGAGTCCGGGGAGTATCGGATTTTTCCTACGAATTTGACCTTTCCATGATGAATAAGGGCCTAGATTCCTCGATGGAAACCATTTTTATGACCACGGACCCCCGGTATTTTATACTCCGCTCCTCGGCCATTAAGGAATTAGCCTCCTTTGGGGGGGATGTTTCTTCTATGGTGCCTCCGTTGGTAGAAGGGGCTTTGAAAAGAAAATACGCAAAAGCCTAGGGGGCCGTCGGATTGGTGGATTCGGGGCCCCAACTTCGCTTGACAATCCTTGACGCTTTCGTTACATTGTGTCGAACTCTACCGGTACTACGACTGAAGTGAGGTTTTTAATATGGCAGTTCCTAAGTTTAAGACGTCCAAAGCCCGGACTCGTCGACGGCAATCGATCAATATGAAGCTCGTGGCTCCCACCCTTGTGGAATGCGGGAGTTGCGGAAATCGTATACTTCCCCATCGTGTGTGTCCCAAATGCGGTTTTTATCGGGGCAAACAGGTTATTATACCCGAGTCTAAGGCTTAATAAACAGGAAAAGGAGTAAAGGACAAATGGACGAGTTATTTGAGAAGATGAAGAAGTTAATCGCCGAGAAGTTGGAGATTGACGAGGGGAAGATTTCTTTGGACGCCTCGTTCCGCCAGGATCTAGGGGCCGACAGCCTGGACACCTACGAATTGGTGTACGCCATCGAGGAAGAAATGGGTATTTCCATTCCCGACGAGAAGGCGAACGAATTCGAGACCGTCCGGGACGCGTACGACTATATCAAATCGCAAAAAAAATAAAATCGTGACCGATCGCCGTTCAGAGGTGGTTGGAGCGCTCCCGGAAATCGACGCACGTCGAAAAAGGGAACTGGGTTCCTTTCAGAAATCCGCGGGTATAAGGTTCAGAAACATCAGCTTTCTGAACCTTTCTTTCGTCCATCGATCCGCATCCAACGAAAATAAAACCAAAACCAACAACGAACGGTTGGAATTTCTCGGCGATTCGGTCCTGGGCTTGGTTACCGCCACCCTGCTGTTTGAACGGATCGAGTATACCGAAGGGGAAATGGCTAAAATAAAATCGGTGGTGGTTTCCGAGGAAACCCTTTCGGGGATAGCGTTGGAGCTCCAGTTGGATACCCTGTTGATTTTAGGCAAGGGGGAGGACCAATCGGGGGGCAGAACCAAAAAGGCGATCCTGGCCGACGCTCTTGAGGCGCTTATCGGCGCCTATTATCTGGATTCAGGATACAAGGCGGTCTTTGATTTCGTTTCCCGTTTTATGAACCGAGAAATCGATAGGGTCCTATCGGACCGTTACCTCGGGGACTATAAAACCCTGCTTCAGGAATTGAGCCAACAGCTCTTTCACGCCTATCCTGCGTACCGACTTATCAAAAAAACAGGGCCGGACCATGAACGGATTTTTTGGATGGAAGTAACCGTAAACGGGGTAACCTATGGACCCGGAACGGGAAAAAATAAAAAAGACGCGGAACGGGAGGCGGCAAAGCTGGCCTACGAGGCCCTTTTACCGACCAAAGGGGACTTCTAAGATCTTTTTCGCGATTTTCAGCAGGTCTTCTTTGGTATTTAAGGCCGGATCGTCCAAAACCGTCTCAAAAAGTTCCTTAAGAATTTTACCCATAATCGGCCCCCGAGGAATTCCCAGGGCCGCCAAATCTTCGCCGTTTATGGCCAAATCTTTAATCGATAGGGTCCGTTGTTGAACCAGAAGCCCTTCCACCCGGGAGGCTAAGGGTCCATTCAGATCCGCCGGGGGCGCTACCCCCTGGGTTCCAAAGGCGTCTGCCCGCCTCAGGGTGTACAGATCCGCAAGGTTTTCTTCCCCCACCCGAACGATAAAGCGGCGAACCGCCGCGTCGGTCCAAGATTCCTCGTAGTGAAACATATGCACGCGGATAAGATGGGCAACCTTTTCCACCGTAGCGGTGGGGTACCGCAGGCGAAGCATGATTTCCCGGCCTAGACGCTCGGATTCTTCCTCGTGCTGGTAAAAGGTCCACACCCCCGGGGGATCCATCCGGCGCGTCGCTGGTTTCCCCAGATCGTGAAAGAGGGCGGCCAAACGGACCACCGGTCTGTCCGGGGGAACAGCGTCGCAGGAGAGTAAAAGATGGTCGAGCACGTCAAAACGATGGAACCCCTTCTGTTCCACCCCCCGGCACCGGGCCAATTCCGGGAGGATCAGGGACAGGAGCCCCGTTTGCTCCATAAGCCTCAGGGCAATAGATGGCTGGGCACAGGCGAGGATTTTATTCAATTCGTCCCGGATCCGTTCCGCCGAAACCTTAGCGGTGGTAGCCAACGCGCCGCTTATAGCGGCCAGGGTATCCGCTTCCACGGTAAAGCCCAATTGGGCGGCAAACCGAACCGCCCGCAGGGGGCGTAAACCATCCTCCGCGAACCGTTGTTCCGGCTTCCCTACGCACCGGATTATCCTGCTCTGTATATCCCCTTGGCCCCCAAAGGGATCCACCAGGTGACCCGAGGGAAGTTCCGCCGCCAGGGCGTTCATGGTAAAATCCCGGCGAGAAAGGTCTTCTTCGATCGTGGGGGCAAACTGTATCGAGTCGGGACGCCGTCCGTCACTGTACTCGGACTCCGTACGGAAGGTGGTGGTCTCTAGGGAGTGGCCCTTGTACAGAATGGTTACGGTGCCGTGTTTTATCCCCGTGGGTATCACCCGGCGAAAAAGCTCCATCACCTCCTGGGGCGTGGCAGAGGTAGCCAAATCCCAATCCTGGCTCTTTTCGCCCCGGATCAGATCCCGGACCGCACCGCCCACCAGATAGACGGCCTTTCCATGGTTAGAAAAAATATGGGCAATTTCCCTTAAAATCGGGTGAATCCGTACTTTGCTCATTGGCCGCCACTATAGTACAATTCGAGTATTCGGGCAAAGGGGAGGGGGCATGAGGGGTATAGCGTTTATCGGCGGCGATGGGCCGACTTCGGCCCAGTGGGATCGGGTGAACAGCCCCTACGATCTGCTGGTGGCCGCCGATTCGGGGCTTACGGCCGCCGAAGAAGCGGGCTTACGGCCCGATTGGATAGTAGGAGATATGGACTCCCTGCAAGATAGGGGCCGACTCTCTTCGTATCCCCCGGATCGGGTTCTGGTGTACCCGGTGGATAAGGATTTTACGGATACCGAACTGGCCCTTAATTTGCTTTGGGAAAAGGGGTGCGACGAGGTGTGGATTATCGGCGGCGGCGGGGGACGCCTGGACCATACCCTGGCCCTGCGGGCCCTCTTTGACCGAAATCCCTGCCCCAATCGATGGGTCACGGCCCGGGAGGATATTTGGCTTGTGTCCACTTCCTTTGAAAAGACCGTTGACAGGGGATCGATGGTCTCAATTTTCCCCGCCGGTGATGGGCCTTGGAGCATAGAAAGCCAGGGTCTCACGTGGCCCCTAAAGGGGCTTTCCTGGGCCCGGGGGGTCTTCGGAATCAGTAATACCGCAAAAACCGGGACCTTCGCCTTACGGGTTCAGGAGGGCAGATTTTTAGTGATCCTCCCCCTGGAGTAGGATCAGCCTTCGTTAAAGCGCCTTTCAAAGGCGCTTTTAAGCCGAACCTGGGTTTCCAAAGGATTTTCCACCAAAACCCGTTTACCCGCCAAAAGTTCGGCGATGCCGATTTCCCGGGCGTATCGGGGAATAATATGGAAATGCAGATGGTCAATCGACGCGCCGGCGCTTAGTCCCATATTACAACCCACGTTAAAGCCCGCAGGATGGTACTCCTGGTCCAAAATTGTCAAGGACCGATCGATCATCGTATCCAGGGTTCGGCGCTCCTGCGGCGTAAGATCCCGCAGGTCCACCACGTGTCGATGGGGAAACACCATCAGATGTCCCGGGTTATAGGGGTAGAGATTGAGGCATACGGAAAAATTCTCCAGTTCGTACACCGTCAGATCCACCACCTGTTCGGTGTGGTCCCGAACCAGACAGAGTATACAGCCCTCGGGTCGACCGCCGCGAAGGTAGCTTAATTTTTCAAAATTAAAAAAATATTCCATACTTCGGTCCCTACTTTTCCGTCAGAGCCCCGAGGGCTTGGGCCGTGGAGGGATTAATGCCCTTTTCCAGGACCAGGTACTTTAGAAGAATAGGATACCGATTTAAAAGTTCCCCGTACCGGGATAATTCATCAAAGCGCAGGCGGTCCGCTATATTTTTATCCGCCCCCTCCGTTATAACCGGTTTTAATTGTTCCTTTTGCCGCTCCAAATAGGCCTCGTAGAGGGTCTTTGCGCTTTGGTAGAGGGCCATATTAGGGAATTGGGCTACGGCAATTTCGCAGTTCACCGCCTCGATAAGGGGAAACTCCCGTTCCACCTCCGAAATGAGCCGGGGATTAGAGGTGGTTGCCAGAAGCCCCTCCAGGTCCTTGGGGTCCTCGGCGTAGACCCGCAGGCGTTGGGAAACGAAGGCCGTTATTTGATCCGCCTCCTTTTCCATCCAAAGGTCCAGGGTTTCTTGGTTTTTTACGTTTTCCTGGGAGACCAATAAGGGGAGGGCCCCCGGCTTAAGGGTAAACGAGAGCTGACCCCCTATTTTATACGAAAAGGAACCCTTTACATTGACAAAATCAGCGTACTCTTGGGCCGAGGGAAGGCTTCCCGAAATATCGATGGGACGCCTGAGGGTATTGGGAGAGAAGAGGAGTACCGTGGTGTTGGTGGGCAACAACCGTTCCCAGGTCCAGCGGAAGCGACCGTTTTCCAGAACCTGGGGATCCACGCCGCTGGTTTTTGAACGGAGAACCCCGTACATCCCCGGGGGAACGGCAAATTGAACCCAACCGATAAAAAAAACAGCCCCCCCGAGCAGAAGTATAAAAATCGTAAAAAAAACCCATAGCCCTTTTCTCATAGCGCCTTCCCACTTTTTGCGGTAGTATAGTTCTATGATAACCCTAAAGGTGCTATTGTATCCAGTAAAAAAAGGATGAGTCCCCCCTAAAAACAATTGTTTTTAGGGGGGACTCAAGCAATTCCTTACAGGAATTGCGATTTCAGCGGAACAATTCTAAAAACTGATGTTTTTAGAATTGTCACAGGATCGGAAGCATGAAACTTTCTAGACCCCCGGAAAAGCCCCTGCTGGTACTGCTGGTCAAAAGCGCCGTATTTCTTCTCTTTATACTTACCCTGGTCACCGCCTCCCTGTACGGTTTTGGGAGTACCCAAAACTATCTCGATTCCACACAAATCCTATTGCTACGGATCCTTTCCATTACGTCCCTCCTTCTGGTCATCGGATCCTCCTACGGAATCCTACTGGATGGGGGTATGCTGTGGAATAAGCGCAAGGGACGATATATTTTTGGTTTGCTGGTGTACCTGTTTCTTGGCCTCCTCGGTTTGGGGATCACGATTCTTTCCAGTTTTATTAGGGCCCTGATGGCTGGGAACAGCCATTAATTGAGGCTGTCCCGTAACTTAGGAAGTTACGGGACAGCCTCAATTCCCCTCCATTACCCTTGACCCTGGGGGAAGGGCAATGGTATTTCCTTTCCATGAACGAACAACGATTATACGCCCTTCGGGGAGCAACCCAGTGCCGCAACGATCCGGCGGACCTGGAAGCCCAGATAGCCGCCCTGTACGACGAACTTCTAGCTCAAAACCACCTGGAGGAGCGGAATATCGTTTCGTTGATATTTTCCGTGACCGCCGATTTGACCGCCCTAAACCCCGCTTCGGCCCTTCGTCGTAGTGGAAGGGGTTCCGATTTGGCCCTCTTTTCGGTTTTGGAACCCCCGGTTCAAGGGGCTCTGGACCATGTGGTCCGTGTGCTGGTCCATGCTTACTTGGACACGGGTAGATCCCCTCATCACGTGTACCGAAACGGGGCCCAGGTTCTCCGACCGGACCGGGCGGGGGACGGGGAACAGAAAAAAAAGTCCTAAACCCCAAGGAAAGGCTTTTTTTGGCTTGACCAAAATGAGGACTTTGGGTATAGTGCCCTTCGTCCGATACGCCATCTTAGCTCAGACGGCTAGAGCGCGTGACTTGTAATCTCGAGGTCCCCGGTTCGATTCCGGGAGATGGCTTTGCGGCGATCGGGATGGCGCGGGGGACAGACAAAACAACGGGGAGATTCCCGAGCGGTCAAAGGGGGCAGACTGTAAATCTGTTGGCTCAGCCTTCGAAGGTTCGAATCCTTCTCTCCCCAAACAGCCTTCCCAGCAATGGGAAGGTTTTTTTTACCCTAAAAGGTAGGCCAGAGTTCTCTGGCCTTCTTTGATAAGGGTTTCCCACCACCGAGGAGGGTCCGTGTCAGACCATTGTTTTTACGCAGGGGGTCTGCGTTTTTCCTGTACCCGCTGTTCCGCCTGTTGCCGTTTCGATCCCGGGTACGTCTTTCTTTCCCAAAAGGACCTTAGTACCCTGGCCGACCATTTCCGAATGGATTATAGTGAATTCCAGAGGCTGTACTGTCGGTGGATTCCCATGGGAAACCATAGGGAACAGCTTTCGCTGAGGGAGCTTTCCAATTACGATTGTATTTTTTGGAAGGACGGTTGTACGGTCTACGAAGCACGGCCTTTGCAATGTCGCACCTTTCCCTTTTGGGATTCCATCGTCCTTAGCTCCCGTGCCTGGGAGGCCGCTTCAAAAGATTGCCCTGGTATAGGGAAGGGAGCTTGGCATAGCCAGGATGAAATCGATGAATTATTGGATCGCCGGGAACGGGAACCGATTATTTTCCGGGAAGTCTCCTAATACGCCGGGGTGCTTTTAATGCGCGTCCGTTTTTGGGGGGTCCGGGGTTCCTTGCCGTCGCCCCTTAGTTCCGCGCAGATTAAAAGTAAAATATCCGCCATTTTAGAGCGGATCGGTCCCGATGATATCAGGAATTCCGAATCCCGAGAGCGTTTTTTAGCCGCCCTTCCCCCGTGGTTATTCGGTACCGTGGGGAGTAATACCCCCTGCGTTGAGGTTCGTTCCGATCGGGGGGATCTGTTGATTTTGGATGCGGGGTCGGGAATTCGGGAATTGGGAATCGCCATGGGTCGCGAGCGACCTCCGACAAGGAACTATCATATCTTTTTTTCCCATCTCCATTGGGACCATCTGCAGGGGCTCCCATTTTTTAGTCCCGCCTACGATCCCTCGGTGTCCATAGACTTTTATTCCCCCATGGAGAACCTAGAACAGGCGTTGCGAGGGCAAATGGCCACCCCGTACTTTCCCGTGACGATGGACGCCATGGGTGCGAAAAAAACATTCCACCGCCTGGGGGGTCCTGAACACCTCCGGGGTGTTACCGTGGCGTTCCGAAAAATGAACCACCCGGGGGCATCCTATTCGTACATGGTGGACGATGGGAAAAAACGGTGCGTCTACGCCACGGATACGGAACTGTCGCCCGACGATTTTCTCAGAACCGACGAAAACGCCGCTTTTTTTGGGGGAGCGGATCTTTTAATTCTGGACGCCCAGTACACCCTGGGGGAGGCGATAGAAAAGTATAATTGGGGACACAGCGCCTTTAGCATGGCCGTGGATTTCGCGTCCAATTGGGGCATCCGAAAACTCCTTCTCTTTCACCACGATCCAACCTACGACGATAAAAAATTATTCGGTATTCTTCAGTCCGCTACATGGTACACCGAACACATGGCGATCAAGGGACTTGAAGTCGGTCTTGCGATGGAAGGAACGGAGTTTACTCTGTAATGATGGAAACCAATGACCGTGCGGGGTTGTTTTTATCCCTGTCCGAATTGCGGCTTATTTTTCCCCGACTAAAAATCCAAGAGCCCTCCATGGGCAATGGGGAACGGGAACTGCTGAGAAAAATGGAACTGACGCTGTACGACTATCTTTCCATAGAGGAGATGGAAAACCTTCTTCCACCCCCGGGGGAGCGTTCCTTTGAAAAATAGAATCTTCGTCCTTTTATTTTTAGGGGTGTTCCCCCTGGTAGCCTTTTCTCAAAATTCCGATGCGGGGGTATTTTTACCGACCCTGGGGGGTCTAACCGGGCTTTCGGCGCCCCATAGTGGGGCCCTTTTCTCCTACGCCGATCCCCGTCTAAGCCCCTGGAACCCGGCGATTCAAGGGGATAGAAGTACCCCCCTGTATTCGATCGCCCTGGGGTCGGCTTTTTCCAGCACCCAGGGAAACGGGGTAGGGGCGTATTACGACCTCGGAGCCGCGATCCCCACCCCCTTCGCGGTTCTGTGGACCAGCACCGATGGCAGTTATTCCCCCGCCACGTTAAACGGTTGGGGCGCCGCCGGCGGCTTCTCCCTGGCTACGGGCTTTTCCAAACGACTCTACGACAGCGTTACCATCGGCGCGGGTATCGGCGCGGGGTATTTAGGCACCGAAACTTCCCCCTGGGCCGCTTCCGTGTCCCTGGGTACCATGATCGATTTGGAAAACTTTTTACCCTGGTCGGGAACGTTGGGGCTCTCTCTGTTGGGTTTGGGGTCTTCTCCCCCATCCCTCTCGGGTCCAACGCCGGTGGCATTGTGGGAATTGCCCCTCTATCGGGGAGAAAAGTTTGGCCTATCCCTTTCCACCGTCGTCGCCTTTCCCCGATTTTCCGATCTGGCCCTGGGTTTCGGCGCATCCTTCGCCCTGGGCCGGGCCATCAGCCTGGATCTGGGCTGGAATGGGGTGGCAAGCCGCTTTTCCTCCTGGTCCCCCCTGCCGTCCCTGTCCATTCGCTGGGAGGATCCTTCCACCCTCCGTTTGGGCCCCTACGGTGCCAAGGGAGGCTTTACGTTTAGGAATGTCCAAACCGGCGTGATGGCCACCGAAGCGAACCTGGGGCTTTCTACGGGGGAAAAGGATGTTTTGGGACCCCAAATCACCCTGGGGCCCCTGGATCGGGACGGGTATTCTCCCCGATTGATCGACCAGGTGACCCTTCCGGTGAATATCCACGACGGATCTCCTATCCGCCGATGGTCCCTATCGGTTATGGGGCCCCAGGGAGCTGAGGTATACCGGCAAGAAAAGGATATTCAGGAAAAGCAGGGGGCTTCCTTCATCTCCCGATTATTGTGGGTAGAACGGGGTCTTCCCCTTCCTTCAACCCTGCGAATTCCCCTGGACCCTTCCTTTTCCGACGGGTTGTACCGGATCCGAGTGAGCGCGGTGGACCGTTACGGAAACGAGGGGTCGGCGGAACGAACCTTTACCGTGGACGGAACGCCCCCTTGGGCAATCGCAAAGCTGGGGGGCCCGAACGTCTTTAGCCCCAATGGGGATGGATTAAACGATTTTTTACGGATCCATCAGGAAGGTTCGACGGAAAAACTCTGGGAAGGCATCTTTATGGATCCCCAGGGAACGATCGTTGCCCGGCAGACCTGGAAGGATAGCGGACCAGGGGATTTTGATTGGGACGGCAAGTCCAGTACCGGGACGATCCTGGGAGACGGAACGTATACCTACAGCCTCCGCTGTACCGACGAGGGGGGAAACCGATTCGAAAGCCCCCCCCTTTCCATCCGCGTTGACGGGGCCCCCACCACGGTTTCCCTCGCCTTGAATACGCCCCTACTTTCCACGGACCCCGATTCTCCCTATAAAACCATCGACCTCCGGATCCTCTGGGCTCGAAAACGGTCCTTGGAATCCTGGACCATTTCCATCACAGGCCTGGACGGAAAAACCTTCCGAACCTGGAAGGGTATTATGGCGAATTTGGATCCCATCCCGGACACCCTGGGTTTCGACGGTCGAAACGAACAGGGGGAACCGATTCCCGATGGAACCTACCGATTCCAGGGGGAATTTCGCTATAGCAACGGCGATACGCCCCGTTCGATAAGTCCCCCGTTTACCGTCGATTCCTCCATACCTTCGGGTACCCTTCGATGCTCCTCCAACCTTTTAGTTTTGGATTCCCAACGGGAGCTTACTTTTTATCACGATCTGTCACCCCAGACCCGCTGGACTTCTAAAATTGTGGATTCCCAGGGGAAAACGGTTAAAACCTTTATCCTAGATCCGGTCACCGATCCTACGGTTACCTGGCAGGGACTGGGGGATACGGGGGTGCCCCTGCCGGAGGGAACCTACACCTACCTGGCCGAGGGGATAAACGAGGTGGGCCTACGGGGACGGACCGAAAGCCTATCCATACGGGTGGAGAAGGGGGGTTACGACGTGGCCCTCTTCGCGGAAAAACCGATTTTTTCCGTCCTGGACCCAGCGGCACGGCTCCGCTTTTATCCCCAGGTGCAGAGGAAAGACCGGGTGGTTTCCTATGCCCTGGATATTAAAAACACCGTTTCCCAGGCCCTACTCCGCCATTTTGAGGGCATAGCCCCCGTTCCAGGCCTGGTCTTCTGGGACGGCCGGGATGATTTTGGAGTTCCCGTTCCCGATGGGACCTATCAGGCTGTCCTATCGGTACGTTTTGAGGGAAGCCCCCCGGCGGTATCGGCCCCCGCCGCATTCAGAATGCTTTCCACCGCCCCCCGCCTTAGCCTGGAGGTATCCAGTCCCCTATTTTCGCCCAACGGTAAGAGTCCCCTAGACCGGGTCTTCTTCTCTATAAAAACCAACGATCCAGCCCTGTGGCGGGGTACCATCGTGGATGATCAGGGGGGTATAGCCCGGAGTTACGAATGGAAAGGGCTTCCCCCGCCGCGGTTGGTTTGGGATGGGAGCGACGGTTCGCAGGCCCTGTTCCCCAACGGGTCCTACCGGTTCCGTCTGGAGGGAACCGACGAAGCGGGCAACAAAACCGTGGTCCTTTCACCCCCCGTACTGCTGGATGCCCGCGTACCCTCCGCCTCCATCGCCACCGATAAGGTAGCCTTTTCGCCCAACCAGGACGGCTTCGCCGATACCATGACCGTTAAAACAGCCCTGGCCTTCTCCGACGGCCTTGCCTCCTGGCGGCTTTTCATAGTCCCAACCCCCTCGACCCCGGGAACACCGGCACCATCGGCCCAGGGTCCGATCGTCCGAACCCTGGCAATGGCGGGGGACCAGGAAAACTCTACAATTTCGATGGAGTCGGTCGGACCGCCCCCAGCCACGGTTCTGTGGGATGGGAAGGGGGACGATGGTTCCCCAGCGCCCGACGGAACGTACCGGGCGGTTTTAGAGCTACGCTACCGGAAGGGAGACCGCCTACGGGTGGAAAGTTCGTCCTTTATCCTGGACACCAGGGCTCCTGATGTCCAGCTAACCGTGGGACCCCTGCCGTTCTCCCCCGACGGGGACGGGTACAACGACGTCCTCTATTTTAAATTCCAAGCCCAGGATGCCAGCCCCCTAGGGGCCTGGCTTCTTACCATAACCGACCCCCAAGGGTATCCGTTTATGAGTTTTTCCGGAAAAGATCTCCCCTCAGGGCCCCTGGCCTGGGATGGGCGGAATCAAAACGGCGACCTCGTGGAGGCGGCTCAGGACTACGGGTATACCCTTCGAATTAGGGACGCCGTAGGAAATACGGCCCTACGGCAGGGGAGAATCCCCACCGACGTGTTTGTCCTCCGGGATGGGGATCGATTAAAAATACGAATTTCGTCTATCGTATTCCCTCCCTCTTCGGCGGACCTTGGGGGAGGGAGTCCGGAGATCGGAGCTAAGAATCAGGCCATTTTGGATCGTATAGCCGCAGTTTTAGCGCGGTACCCCCAGTATCGAATCCGCGTGGAGGGACACGGGGTAAACGTCTCGGGAACCGAATGGGAAGAGAAAAACGAGTTGGAGGGCCTTTCCTTGGCCCGGGCGAAGGCCGTTTTGGAGGCCCTGGTGTCCCGGGGGGTGGACCGAAACCGCTTGGAAGCCCGAGGACTGGGGGGTAGGGAACCCCTGGTTCCCCACGGGGATCTCCAAGCCCGATGGCGAAACCGTCGGGTGGAATTCATTTTAATGAGGTAAGTATGCTACCGGTTTTACAACGTATATTTCGAGGGATAGCCCTGCTGTTCGGAGGGGCCCTCCTTATGTTGGCCCTGGTTTTAGGGGTGGTCTGGTACCTTAACGGTCCACCTCCCAGGGTGGGAGGTACGCCTATTCCGGGTATTACCCTTGAAAGCGGCGGAACCGTGCTCTTAGAGGTACCCCAGGGCCAATCGGCGGACACCCTGGGAAGTCGGCTTCAAGAGGCGGGACTTATCCGAAGTCGGCTGTTCTGGAACCTCCTTTTTCGTCTGGACCGACGATCGGCCAAGGCGGGAACCTATAGATTTGAGGTTCCCGCTAGTCAGCTCAGGATTCATACCCTTTTAGTAACCGGTCGTCAGCTGTTGCAACGGGTAACCATCCCCGAAGGTTCCACCCTTAAAAAGATAGGGGCGATTTTAGAGGAAGCGGGGGTCTGTACGGCATCGGAGTTTTTAGCCGCCGCGGAAAACCCCTCCATCCTCCAGTCCTATGATATTCCCGCTAAAACCATGGAGGGGTACCTGTACCCTGACACGTACCTGTTTCCCCGGCCCTACGCCGCCGAACGGGTCGTTAAAACCATGGCGGACACCCTGTTCAAACGCCTAAAAACCATAGCCCCCGAAGGGGCCACCATGACTAATTCGGAACTCTTTCGCCGTATCGTCATCGCGTCCATCGTGGAACGGGAATACCGGGCCGATGACGAGGCCCCCCTGATCGCCGGGGTGTTTTATAATCGCTTAAAAATCGGTATGGGCCTCCAATCCTGCGCCACCGTGGAGTACGTTATCACGGAGATTGAGGGGAAACCCCACCCCGAGGTGTTGTACAATAAAGATATCGCCATCAAAAACCCCTACAATACCTACGTGTACGCCGGACTACCCCCGGGGCCCATATCCTGTCCCGGTTCGGTGGCCTTAAACGCGGCGTTTCACCCTACATCCAGCGACTTCCTCTATTTCCGACTGATGGATCCCCAAGAGGGACGGCATAAATTTTCTAAAACCCTGGAAGATCATATTAAGGCGGGAGTTTTTTACGTTAAACGGAGCTCCACGACCAAATGAATCGAATTTCCGAAACCACCATCCAGGAGGTAAACGACCGGGCGGATCCCCTGACGATCATCGGGGACTACGTTCGTTTAGAAAAACGGGGAGGCCGCTACTGGGGCCTCTGTCCGTTCCATAACGAGAAAACTCCCTCCTTTTCCGTCGACCCGGATAGAAAATTTTTTTATTGTTTCGGGTGCCATAAGGGGGGCACCGTGGTTAGTTTTTTGATGGAAATGGAAAAAATTCCCTACCCCGAAGCCATAGAAACCCTGGCGAAACGGTTCGATATACCGGTGGTCTACGAGGGTGAACGGAGGGTTTCGGAGGACGAAAGCCGCTCTGACAAAACAGAACAGCTGGCCGAACTGTACCAACGGGTCGCGGGGAGTTTTCATCATATCCTATTGCACACCGAAGCTGGAAAAAAAGCCAAGGCCTACGTGGATTTTCGGAGCATAAACGCCGAAATGCTAGAACTATTTCGTCTGGGATACGCCCCCCGGGACCGGTCCTGGTTGTATACGTTTCTTCAAAAAAAGGGGTATTCGGAGGAATTTTTGGCGGAAAGTGGGCTTTTTTCGAAAAAAAATCCCCGCTCGTCCTTTTTTGCCCACCGGCTCATGTTTCCCATCACCGACCGCCAGGGAAGAACCGTGGCTTTTGGGGGAAGAATTTTGGAAGGCGAGGGCCCTAAGTACCTTAATTCTTCGGAATCCCCATTATACAAAAAAAGAGAAACCCTCTTTGCCATCGATCTGGCTATGGGGGAAATACGAAAAACAAAGGAGGTGTACCTTTGCGAAGGCTATATGGACGTGATAGCCCTCCATCAAGCGGGCCTTACCAACGCGGTAGCCCCCCTGGGAACCGCGTTTACCGAGGAACAGGCTCGGCTCCTGCGTCGCTGGGCAGAACGGGTACTGCTGGTTTTTGACAGGGATTCGGCGGGACAACAGGCGACGGTAAAGGGGATTCTGACGTGCCGGGCCGCAGGATTGGAGTGCGCGGTGGTAAATCTGACCGCGGGCCTCCTCCACCTAGGGGTAGAGGGGGGAACCAGGGACAAGGGGGAAGCGGATACCCCGCCGGAATTGAAAGACCCGGCGGATATTTTAAAATATGCGGGCCCGGAGGCGTTGCAAAAGGGCGCGAAATGTTTTATAAATGATTTTGAATATCTTGTGGACCGCGGTCGAGCCCTTTTCGATATTACCAGCTCCGAAGGGAAAGCCCATGGGGTGGCTTTTCTATTTCCCTATCTTGAAACCCTAGAGTCGGAGGTTTCAAGGGATTCTTGCGTCGGCGCCATAGCCGATGCCTTTGGTGTCGACAGAACGGCGGTTCGCAAGGATTTTGAAAAACGCCGGGAGCCACGGAAAAGTACGACCTCTTCGAACGAAACGATCGAGAAGAGGGAAGTTCGGATGAACGACGAACTTTTTTTAATGATGGCCGCTGTTACTAATCCCTCTCTCTATCCGACGGTGAGGGCAGAGCTTTCTATCGAGGAGGTCCAAGATCCTAGGGCAAAGGAATTGTTCATCGCTTTGGAAGAAAGTTTTAGAGAGGATTCCCTCGGCATGGACTCGTTACTATCTCGGATCGAGGATGGGGATCTGAGGGCCTTTATACTTCAGCACAGCGCGTCCGAAGCCTTTTCAACCCAACCGGAAAAATTAGTTTTCGATGGCATTAAACGGATCAAAGAAAAACGCCTACAAAGGCGGAGAGCGGAAATCGTTTTGAAACTCCGCACCGCCCGGAACGAAGGAATGGGTACGGATCGTCAATTGGACGACCTTCTTTCCGAAAAAGTGCATATAGATGCCGAATTGCTTCGGCTTAAGGAAGATCACGAATGACGGATTTGCAGCTTGACCCTGCGGTAGCGAAGCTGATCGAATACGGAAAAGAAAAAAAAACCCTCTCCTACGACGAACTTTCGGACTTTTTGCCGGAACATATCGTCAACTCGGATAAAATGGACGAGGTTTTGGCGTTGCTCGAATCGAACAACGTCCAATTGATCGAAGAAGAGTCCTCCACGGAGGATGAAGCGGAAACCGAGGTTCGCAAGAGTCCAGAGACGGAAAAAAAACGGTTAGTGTATAACGATAAGGAATCGTCGGTGGACGATCCGATTCGGTTGTACCTCCGGGAGATAGGGAAGGAAAATCTACTCACCGCCGAACAGGAGGTGGAGCTTTCCAAACAGATGGAAGAAGGGGAAAATATCATTAAACGGATTATAAAAAAATCCGGCATGATCATCCCCGAATTTTATTCCATCGCCCAACGGGCCTTTTCCAAAAAAGATCCCCGGGAGTTGAATCTTTCCAAAAAAGAAATCACCGAATACATGGCCGAACGCCGTAGGCTTAATCAGTACTACAAAGAAACCCTCCGTTTGGTGGGTATGGAACTGAAAACGTATATCGAGATCAAGCGGCGGGTCATCGTTCGGGGCGGAGATATTTTTGAGGACCAGGAGTTAAACGAGCTCCGACGGAAGATCATCCCCACCCTGCAGGAATCGGATATCCACGCTGAGGAGATCGCTGATTTTTCAGAAAAATTCGTTCAAGCCTCTAAAAAGATAAAAAAATACAAAAAAGATCAAGAAAAGGTAGAAAAACGGCTCCAGGTCGGATCGGTTCGGGAACTTCGAATCCTGGGTCGAAGTTTGACCATCAAAGAAGACCGGGAACGGCTGGAAAACGAGCTGGGCTTGCCCTCCGACGAAATTAAGGAGCTGATTCGGCATATCCAAGTTACGGAAAAAAAACTCCATCAAATGGAAGCGGAGTTTGAAGAGTCCATAGAAACCATCAACCTCATGGCCAAGGAAATCAACCGGGGCCGTATTATGATGAAAAGCGCCAAGGATCGCTTAATCAAGGCGAACCTGCGGCTCGTGGTTTCAATCGCGAAAAAATACACCAACCGGGGGCTCCATTTCTTTGATCTGGTTCAAGAGGGAAACATCGGTCTGATAAAGGCGGTAGAAAAGTTCGAGTACCGAAAGGGCTACAAATTTTCCACCTACGCGACCTGGTGGATTCGCCAAGCCATTACCCGGTCTATCTCCGATCAGGCCAGAACCATCCGGGTTCCGGTGCACATGATCGAACAGATCAACAAGGTGGTTCGGGAGTCCCGGCAGTTAATGCAGGTGTTGGGGCGGGAACCCACGGACGATGAAATCGCCGAACGTTTGGGTTGGACCGCCCTACGGGTAAAATCGGTGAAAAATGTCGCCCGGGAACCCATCTCCCTAGAAACGCCCATCGGGGAGGAAGAGGATTCCCTGTTAGGCGATTTTATTGAAGATAAGGACGTGGAAAATCCGGCCAATCAAACGGCATTTACCCTTTTGCAGGAACAATTGCGGGGGGTGCTTTCCACGCTTCCTCCCCGGGAGCAGGAGGTTTTAAAAATGCGCTTCGGGTTAGACGATGGTTATTCGCTGACCCTTGAAGAGGTGGGACTCTATTTCAACGTCACCAGGGAACGGATTCGTCAAATAGAAGCTAAGGCGCTTCGACGGTTGCGGCATCCAAAACGAAGTCGAAAACTAAAGGACTATTTAGATCATTAAACGCTCGAAGGGGAATAGACTATGGTAATGTCGGAAGTATTCGATAAGCTCAAGAATTTGCAGGATGTGTTATCGCAAAAAATATCCCTGGAATTTGAAATTCAGGATATTCCAAAGCTTTTAACAACCCAAGAAGAACTCCTGAATCGATTAAAGAAATCCTTTATCGAAAAAAATCAGGAATACGAAAAGTTGCGGAACACGGTCACCGAACTGCGGGGACATTTAGCGGAAGCAGAGTCTTCCCGAGAAAGGGCTGAAAAAAACATGGATTCCATCAGCACCCAACGGGAATACGAAGCCCTGGATAAGGAAATTCGCGACGCGTCGGAGAAGGAACAGCAATACCGAAAGGATTTGCAGAGGGAAGATCGGAATCTGGCGGAGTTGAAGGAGAGCCTTCAGCGGGACGAAGAACTGATCCAACAGCAGGAAGCCGAGTTAGCCGAACGCCGTTTAGGTATTGAAGCGGAAATAACCGAAAAGAAAAAAGAAGTGGCAGAACTGATGGATCGGGAGAAGGATATTACCCCGGGACTCGATCAGGAGGTTCTCTTTAAATTCGAAAGGATTATTAGGAATAAAATGGGCCTCGGCATCGTCGCCATTAAGGGCGGGGTTTGTACCGGGTGTCACATGATTCTTCCAGCCCAATTCGCCAACAGAGTCCGGGCGGGAGAAGAAATTGTATTCTGTCCCTACTGTTCCCGTATTCTGTATTACGAGGATTCGGAACAGGGGGAACAGGACTTTTTCAACGACGAGGATTCGGGTAGCCTTTCGGATCTGGATGATTTGGAAGGGGATGAGGAAGAATACGAGGACGAAGAGGAAGAGGAAGAGGGAAGCAAAGTAGACGTGGATTACGACGAATAAAGTTTGGCGATGAATCCGGTCGTCGCGGAGGAACCCCTGGGGGTTCCTATCGAGGAAAGTCCGGGCTCCGTAGGGCATGATGCCGGGTAACTCCCGGGCAGAAATGGTTTTCCATTTTTGACAGATAGCGCAACAGAAAGTATACCGCCGGAACGCCGTATCCCTCGGGGTCGATGTTTTCGGTAAGGGTGAAAGGGTGGGGTAAGAGCCCACCGCGGATCCGGTAACGGATACGGCACGGCAAGCCTCATCAGGAGCAAAGTCGAGTAGCGGCATGAACGGCCCGTTCAAAAACCGTGGGTAGACTGCGTAGACGTTTTGGGAAACCAAAACGCTAGATAGATGACGATCGCGGTTTGTCGGGTAACCGGCAAGCCGTCACAGAACCCGGCTTATGGATTCATCGCTTTTTTTTATTTTTTCGGCCTTCTTTGTTTTCGTTGACTTTTTACACTAAAAAGGTTTAAATCAACCAGGCGTATGTGGAAACAAGCTCGCTCGAATTACGGCGCACAGGTACTCCGAAAAAGGATCCTAAAAACGGTCTCCATGGTTTTCCTTTTCGCCGTGGTCGGTTCCGCGCTTGCTTGGGGTCTGTATAAGGGGTTCGATTTTTTTGCCGGTGATAGAAATAAACTTCAGGGGCTTTGGGCCAAGGGAGATTACCCGGGGGCTTACGCCTTTGGAAAAGAGGCTCTGCAAAAAAGACCCCTGGATCCCTTTACGCTAACGGTTTTTGGGTTTGCCTCGTACCAATTAGCGGGAGCCCAAATCACGGCCCGGGAGGTGGGCGTTTATTTAGACGATTGTATTTGGGCCCTTCGAAAGGTCATAATTCAATCGTCCCTTTCCGTCGATCCCCGGTTATATTACGTGCTCGGGAAGGCCTACTATCACAAGGGGCCCCTTTACGCCGATTTGGCGGTCACGTATCTGGAAAAAGCTCGAAAAGCGGGTTTTACAGCGGAGGATTTAGCCGAATATTTAGGATTGTCCTACGCGGGTATTCGGGACTATAGGAACAGCGTGGTAGCCTTTAGCCAAGCCCTGGAAGTAACAGCAAAAAATCCTTCGGATCTTTTGCTGTTGGCGATCGCTAAATCGTATCTAGCCCTATCGGAAAAGGATTCCGCCAAGGCGTACCTTATGCGGTGTATAGATAGTTCCCGGGACGCGAAAATAATCGTACAGGCCCGTTTATTGCTCGGTACTTTGTTAGCGTCCCAAGGAGATTCCTCGGGGGCGGAAGCCCAGTACACCGCGGTCATCGCGATGGATGACCAAAACGCGGATGCCCATTTTCAGCTAGGAGAATTGTATAACTCCGCGGGAGACCCGATTAAGGCTCGCTCGGAATGGCGGAAAACAGTAAAGATTGACCCAACCTATGGGCCGGCTCGTGCGCGGCTTAGTTTGTAGACCGGAGGAAAAGTATGGCTGGCGGAAAATTCTTTGATAATTTCTCATCGGATATTGGAATCGACTTAGGTACCTGCAATACGCTTATTTATGTGCGGGGCAAAGGGATCGTCATAAATGAACCTTCGGTGGTGGCCGTGGAACGGGGAACTAAAAAAGTGGTGGCCGTGGGAGCGGACGCGAAACGGATGCTCTGGAAAACTCCCGGGGATATCATAGCCATTCGGCCCCTGCGGGACGGGGTTATCGCGGATCTGGAAACCACCGAAAAAATGATCCGGTATTTTATCTCCAAAGTCTTACCCCGGCATTGGTTTGTCAAACCCCGTATGGTCATCGGCGTCCCCTCCTGTATTACGGAGGTCGAACGAAGGGCGGTGGAAGAAAGCGCCTACAAAGCGGGGGCCAGGGACGTTAAGGTAATAGAGGAAAGCCTAGCCGCCGCTATTGGGGCGGATATCCCGATTTTTGAGCCCGCGGGGCATATGATCTGTGATATCGGCGGCGGTACCACGGAAATTTCGGTCATCTCCCTGGGAGGCATGGTGGTTACCAACGCCATCCGGTTAGGGGGGGACGAGTTTGACGAAGCGATTATCAAACACGTCAGGAGCGTCCATAACCTCAATATTGGAGAACAAACCGCAGAAAAATTAAAAATCGATATCGGAAACGCGTCTCCGGATAAAATTATCGAAAAGGTAGAAATCAAGGGAACCGACGCGATCACCGGTCTGCCCCGGCGTTTGGAAATTGATTCGGTGGAGGTACGGGAGGCCCTAAAGGATCCAATTACCCAAATTATCGATGAAATTAAACGAACCCTGGGGCAAACCCCCCCGGAATTAGCGGCGGATATTGTCGAACGGGGTATCGTGATGACCGGCGGCGGTTCCTTATTAAAGGGGCTTCCTAAGCTTATTTCAAAGGAAACCGGAGTCCCGGTTATCCTGGCCGAACGGCCCTTGGATTGTGTAGCCCTGGGGGCGGGAAAATACTTCGAGTACGCTAAGGGCTTTGATAATACCCGAAGCATCTATGATAATTTGAACGGTTAACCCTCCATGCGCTCCAGCGACGATCAAAGGCCCCGAAGAACCGCGTACACCGAGTTAGCGGTCTTTGTGGCCCTCCTGTTGATCTCCTTTTTTACGCTCCTCCTTTCTACCCAGAGTTTTATCGTAAACTTTAAAGATCTGGGCCTTACGATATTTTCTGGGGTCCGCGGCGGGATCTACGCGGTTTCGTCCTTTACGACGCGAACCGTTCTCTCTATAAAAGAACTGGGAGAATTGCGAAAGGAATACGATAACCTTTTAAAGCGCATGGAAAATTACGAAGAAATGGAACGTACCTCCGCAGAAATCCGGCAGGAGAATATCCGTCTAAGGGAGCAACTGGGGTTCTCTCAGAGCCTCTCTTACCGTCATATGGCCGCTCAAATTATCGGCCGGGATCCTAACAATTTATATTCCGCCCTGGTGATCAATAGGGGCTCGAAAAACGGCATAAAGAAGGATATGCCCGTAATCGCTTATCAAAACGGAATACAGGGTTTGGTAGGCCGGGTAATCCAGGTGGGCAACGGAGAGAGTTTAGTCATGCCGATCTATGATTCCAGTTCCTACGTTTCCGCCCGGCTGGAGGAAACCCGCTACGAGGGAATCCTAGAAGGCCAGGGGAACGTGGACACCCCCATTTTAATGCGGTATATCAAAAAACAAGCGAAGGACGAAATACGATACGGCGATACGATTATTACCAGCGGGATGGGGGGCATATTCCCCGCGGGCCTCAGCGTCGGTAGGGTTACTAAAATAGTCGTTAAGGATTACGAAACGTCCATAGACGTGGAAGTGGAACCGGTAATAGATTTTTCCCGGTTGGAATACGTTTTTGTTATTGAAAAAGAGGGGATACCGGGTAATGAATAAAATTGTTACATGGGCCACGGTTTTCGCCTTTGTCGCCGCCATACTTCAATCGACCATTTTGTCTCGATTAGCAATTTATCACGCGATACCCGATCTTACCTTGGGGGTGTTGCTTTTTACGGCCTACCTGAATGGCCCTATGACAGGGCAAATAACGGGGTTTTCTTCGGGGTTGATTCTGGATTTCCTATCCGCCGCACCCCTGGGTTTCAATATGTTTATTCGTACCTTCATAGGGGCCCTGACGGGGCTTTTAAAGGGAACCTTTTTTTTAGACGTCCTTATTCTGCCCATGGTACTCTGCGGTTTAGGAACCCTCGTCAAAGCTATTTTGGTACTGTTTCTACGGTTTCTCTTTGGGCCGGTCATACCGATCTATTCGTTTTTTGAACCTACCCTTTGGATAGAAGTGGCCTTAAACGCCCTGACGGCCCCCTTCTTATTCGCCTTTTTAAAATTGTTTAAACCCCTGTTACTGCCCAGGAAGGATGTTTAATGGCCCTTCCTTTACGATCCGGGGAAACGCGTCCTCTAGCAAGAATCAAAATATTACAGGGCCTATTTATCGCGCTGTTTTCCATATACGCCCTGCGGCTCTTTATAATGCAAGTTATTTCGGGGGATTTGTATCGATCCAGGGCCCAAAATATCGCCCAAAGGACCACCACCCTTATCGCCCAACGGGGAGAAATCTACGATCGAAACTACGATCGCCCCATGGTACTCAACGTCGATTCCTTTGCGGTAAACCTAACCCCCGCGGAGGTTCCCAAAGGCCAAATCCCCGTGATTATGGAACGTCTAGCCTCTGTTTTAGGAGTACCCAAGGAGAAAATTCAAAAAACTGTCCCTCCCCAATATTATCAGCTGTATCACCCCTTACAAGTGGCTTCCAACGTTTCCTTTACCACCATAGGGCAAATCGCGGAACATATGGATCAATTTCCGGGGGTTTCGTGGCAATCAAAGCCGATCCGCAGTTATGTGGACCCGGGAAGCCTGGCCCATATTGTCGGCTACGTGGGAGATATTACCCAGGATGAACTCAAGGTACTCTATAACCAGGGGTATCAACAGGGAAATATCATAGGCAAAGCGGGTATAGAAAAAGAGTACGACCCTATTCTCCGGGGTCGGGATGGATACGAAACAAAGGTGGTGGACGTACGGGGAAAACGGGTAAGTGTGGAAAACAACACCCTTATCGAACCCCCGATCATGGGAAAAAATCTTGTGTTGACCATTGACCAATCGATCCAAACCCTAGCGGAAAAAGCCCTGGGCCAGCGGATGGGAGCGGTGGTGGTCTCCCGACCATCCACGGGTGAAATATTGGCCATGGTCTCCTACCCCTGGTACGATCCGAATATTTTTAATACTAATGATATCAGTACCGAGTATCAAAGTCTTCTGGATGATCCTAAAAAACCTCTTTTAAATCGGGCGATTCAATCGAATTATCCCCCCGCTTCCACGTTCAAGGTGATTATGACCACGGGTATTCTCAACGAGAAGGCCTTTCCCCCGGATAAGACGATTGAGTGCAAGGGGGAACTGAACTATGGCGGTCGTATCTGGAAAGACTGGATCGGGAAACCGGGCCATGGTCCCCTGGACCTTAAGGGTGGTCTAGCCCAATCCTGTGATATTTATTTCTGGGTTGTGGGCCGGGACTACCTGGGACCGGAGCGTATCGTTTCCTATTCCAAGGATTTTGGTCTGGGAGACCTGACCAACGTGGACTTACCCGGTGAAATCCCCGGATTTATTCCCACACCCCAATGGAAAGAACGGCGTTTTCACGAAAAATGGCAGGGTGGGGACACCATGAATATGTCCATAGGGCAGGGGTATACGCTGGTTACCCCCATTCAAATGGCCGATATGGTCTCTATGATTGTAAACGATGGAACTATCTATAAACCCCACCTTTTAAAGGAGATTCGAGACCCCGTCTCCGGGGCTGTGATTAAGTCGATACAACCGGAGGTTTTGCATAAAAGCGATATACCCCCCGATATTTTTAAAACCGTTCGGGACAATATGCGGGCGGTCATAACCGAGGGAACCGCCCGGTTTCCCGTTAACATAAAGGCCGTTGAAATCGCGGGAAAAACAGGAACCGGCGAGGTGGGCCTCGCGGACCGTTGGCATTCCTGGTTTGTAGCCTTCGCGCCCTACGAAACCGATAAACCAGAAGACCGGATTGTGGTTTCCATAATTGTGGAAGCGACAAATAACTGGGAATGGTGGGCCCCCTACGCGTCGGCCATCATTTTTCAAGGGGTCTTTGCCCATCAAACATTCCAGGAAGCGGTAAAAGCCTTAGGATTCCAATACCTGATGCCCCAAAGGGAGCGCCGAGAATGACCTTAAAACGGATCGGTGAAATTGATTTTTCTTTATTATTCGCGTCGATTATTTTAACCATCTTTGGTATTTTATTTATTTATTCATCGGGGGTCACATCCCTAGGGGTTTCCGTTTCCAACGAACACATTAAACAGATTACCTGGGCGGTGGCGGGTGTGTTAATTGCCCTGATAGTCGCCCTAACAGACTATAGGCGCCTCTACGATTGGTCCCTATATCTCTATATTTTTTTTATCGTCCTCCTCATTTACACCCGATTCTTCGGTAAATTGGTGAATGGGGCCCGCGCGTGGGTGGGAATAGGCAGTTTTGGCATACAGCCTTCGGAATTCGCAAAGATAACCACCATCCTTTTTCTTGCCCGTTATCTAGATCAATCGTCCCGAAGTCATAACTCCTTTTTCCGATTTTTGGTTTCCTGTTTGATTGTATTTGCGCCCGTATTAGTTATTTTGGCGCAACCGGATTTGGGGACCACCTTAGTCTTTATCCCCATTCTCCTTATTATGACGTATATCGCCGGCCTTTCCTTACGGTACGTTTCGTATCTGGCTCTGATAATCCTTTTGACCGGGATCCTCACCATCCTTCCGTTGTGGGAAACCTATATTATGGGAGGACGGTTCCCATCGCTCCTTTTTATCACCAATAGCAAGGTGGTCCTATTCCTGCTCTTTTCTTTTTTGCTCACCACGCTTATTTCTATCTTTGGGTTTAATCGGTACAAAAAAAATTACTTTTACTGGTTAGCCTATGGATTTTCCATTGGAACTATTTCATTGTTGTTTTCCTTTGCCGCTCAACATGTTTTAAAAGAATATCAGGTTATGCGGCTTATTGTATTTTTAAATCCTAATATCGACGCTCGAGGTTCGGGTTGGAATATTATACAATCCATAACCGCGATTGGATCCGGGGGATTTTTCGGAAAAGGGTATCTACAGGGAACCCAAAGTCACTATAGGTTTTTACCCGAACAAAGTACGGACTTTATTTTTTCCATCTTTTCTGAGGAGTGGGGTTTTATCGGGGGAATCATCGTATTTTCACTTTTCCTGCTTATTTGTCTTCGGCTCATTCGAATTATGAAAACCACCTCCGATCCCTTTGGGGCGTATATCGCCGCGGGTCTATCGGCCCTCTATTCGTTTCATTTTATTATTAACGTTGGAATGACCATGGGTATTATGCCTATCACCGGGATTCCATTGCTTTTTATGTCCTACGGCGGTTCTTCCCTGTTAGCTTCTATGATCGGGATAGGGCTAGCTTGCAGTATTTACGTTAGAAGGTACGAACATTGAACATTAAATTTCCCGCATCCCGAATCGATCCAGTACAATATTTAGGATCCTCTTTGTTATCCGTCGAAAAACCCGCCCGGTACGTGGGCGGTGAATATGGAATACTCTCGAGGAAAAAAGCCGATCTGTACATGGCCGTGGCGTTTCCCGATCTTTATGAAATTGGTATGTCAAATCAGGCGATTAGAATCCTCTATAACCGCCTGAACGAACTGGACGGTATATCCTGCGATCGGGTTTTCGCCCCCGCTGTGGATTTTGAAAACCTGTTACAAGAAAAAAATGTCCCCCTGTACACGTTAGATAACGGCTTTGCCCTGTCGGAAATCGACATACTTGGTTTTTCCTTGGGGTATGAATTAGGTATAACGGGGGTCCTGTCAATTCTTTCCGCAGGAAGGGTTCCCATCAGAGCAAAGGACCGCGGAGAGGCTCATCCCCTCGTGTTCCTGGGTGGACCTGCGGCTTCTAACCCCATACCCTTTGGCCGCTTTGTGGATGCGGTTTGGATTGGGGAAGCGGAGGATTCTTTTTTTGATCTTATGGTCCGCCTGAGGGACGCTAAAAAAACGGGTGCCACCAGAGGCGAGCTCTTGTCTATTATTACCACCGAAGACGCCGTTTGGGTCCCCGGTAAAAAAGCCCGGAGGGCCATAGATCATAATTTTTCTCTGCGTAAAGCCAGTTCCAGCGTCTACCCTGTTCCCAGCATGAAGGTTGTACAGGACCATGGGGCGGTAGAAATCATGCGGGGCTGTCCTAATGGTTGTCGGTTTTGTCACGCCGGTATTTGGTATCGCCCCATGCGTCAAAAAGATGAATCGACGGTTTTACAAGAGGTAGATGATTTTATTCAGAGGGGAGGGTACCGAGAGGTAACCCTTTCTTCCCTATCATCGGGGGATTATCAGGGCATTGCTTCCATCGTTTCCCAACTAAATAAAAAATATTCTTCAAGACACGTGTCGTTTCAATTGCCGTCCTTAAAGGTTTCCTCATTTTCCCTTCCCCTTATAGAGAGTATTTCCGAAACGAGAAAAAGCGGCCTAACCTTTGCCGTTGAAACCCCCAAAGATTTATGGCAGTTATCTATCAACAAAGAAGTTGATAAATCGAACGTCGTATCCATATTGAGGGAAGCTAAAAAGCATGGATGGCGGAGCGCTAAATTTTATTTTATGATTGGACTTCCGGTGGGTGATTTTGAAAAGGGCTTTGAAAGTAATAACGAAGAAAAAGAAATTGTCGATTTTCTCATCGATATTCATAAACAAACTAATATGGTAATCCACGTTAACGTCGGAACCTTTATCCCCAAACCCCATACGGCGTACCAATGGGCCCCCCAAATCGACGAAAAGCTAGCGAAGAGAAAACTGGAATACCTTCGTTCAGCCCTGAAACCCCTTGGATTTAAAGTGGGACTCCACGATCCCTTTGTTTCCAGTATCGAAGGATTGATCTCCAGGGGAAACGAAGCGGTTTCTCTCATAATAGAAGAGGCCTTTGTTCGGGGTTGTCGATTAGACGCCTGGGATGATTATATACAATTCGATGTATGGCGATCCCTTTTTGAAAATAACCAGGACCTTGTGCAATCGGTTTTAGGAAAAAAAGAACTATCCGATTCCTTACCCTGGGATGCTATTGAATCGGGAGTAGGGAAGGCTTACCTAAAAAGGGAATATCAGCGGTCTTTAAGCTCAGAATTAACTTCCATATGTGATGATAACTGCACATTGCCCTGCGGAATTTGCGGTAAAGACCAGGGAGTTGTCAAAAATATCATACATCATAATGTTACCGATGAGCTACAGCCAACTTCCGTGGAAAGTCAAAAAATCCATAGAGAATCGGTTACCCATCGAATTCTCTTTTCCTATACAAAACAGGGTTCGGCTATTTTTATTCCCCATCTCAGTATGATAGAGGTTTTTTCCAAGGCCTTTATGCGGGCCTCTTTACCTGTACAATTTACCGAAGGCTTCAACCCCTTACCAAAAATAGATTTCGCTTCTCCCTTAGCTATCGGTATCCAAGGGGACGCGGAAATCGCTACGGTAGATTTAGAAGAAGGCATCGATGCGGTAGCTTTCATATCGAGAGTGAACCCGTATCTTTGCGAAGGCATTTCTATAACCCAGGCTTTAAACGTAACCATTAACATTGGCCAAAAAAAATATTCGGTTTCTTCGTTACTGTGGGGATACGATTATAGAAATGGCGACCACATTGATCCAGTTCCGTTTAACGAGGAAAAAAATTACAGACAACAGAGAACCCTTTCAGCCATTAATTCTTTATTTGGACTTGTTCGTAGCGCCGTGTATTCCCGTTCCGATACGTCCCAATCAGGAGATTTTAAAAGGGAATCCTACTTTGAAAGCTATAAGCGACTTTATCCTTTATGATTCAATATTTAGACAATTCTATAAACATCAGTTTTTAGAATTGTTCCTCTGAAATCGCAATTATAGTAGACAGAATATACATTATAGATAGTAATTCATGCAACAAATTTAGCCTATTTTTTAAATTGTGCTCAGGGAAAACAATCTAAAACCGCAATCAAGGATTAGGATTAGGTTTATTTGGTAACTGTACCACACCCAGCAACGTGGGGGTGCTTAAAACCGTGGACCCGTTATCGTCCTTCCCCACCGCGACGATGTAAAAACAGGCGTAAATATAAGTACTGGTTCCCGTGGTGGTATCAGCGATATCCGCGTCGCTTGTGCTGTTGTAAAGCAAATCAGAATAATAAAAATAACCGCCATCGGTAGTTGGGGTTGGATTTGTAACCGATCGAAGGAGGTTATAATAATTGGTATAAGTGAGCCCATAGACAACTAACACGGGCACCGTATTTGGAGATACAAGGCTAAAATCAAGGGCTATCTTTGAGGAAGACCCGGGAAGACTATCGTTAAGCAGGTTGGATAAGGAAGTTCCCTCCAGGGAGAGTTCTAGATAATGAAGCTGGTCCTCAAAGATACTTTGAACGTACACTGGGGCGTTGGTCGTCAAATTAAAATAGGGGGCTATCTTTGTATAATCCGAATACAAGGTGGTATTGATGTTGCTAAAATCCCCTGGAGAGATACTGGTAGTAACTGGGATGTGACTTTTATAAAGCCGGTAATAGATCCGGTAGTATTTAAAATAACCGCTAACCTGGGTGGAAGGTAAATACCAGGATATATACGAAGTACCGCTGGTGCTTACCTGGGTAACGGGATACAGGTACAAATAATTATCTATCCCACAGGAGGAAGAAATAAGGGTAAGGCTCAGAATAAATAGAAATAAAAGGACGCCGATCCGAAGCCGGAGAACATCAAGGACAGAACGAATCGGCATACAACTATTTCAGGCTCCCCTTCCCTTTCTTCTTTCCCACATCCAAGGGAGGGGGTTCCAACGAATCGATAGCGTCGACCAACTCGTAGATAAGAACGGGCTTATTTTTCCCCTTTACCCGAATGTTGTCCAACTCCCGGACGATAAAGTGGTCCTTTACCAGACCGTAGGTAAACTCGCTGATGATTATTCCGGTACCGTACTGCTTATTCGTTCCCTCTAACCGGGCCCCCAGGTTTACGTTATCCCCCATGAGGGTATAATTCATTCTGCCCGGGGAACCCATGTTTCCAACGGTCATAATCCCCGAATTGAGCCCTATCCCGATATTGATCCTTTTCGATTCGGGCCATTGCTGGTTCAGTTCCCGGAGTTTTTCCATTTGACGGAGGGCGCATTTGCACGCCAAAATCGCGTGGTCCTCCTGGGGTAAGGGGGCTCCCCAGAAGCACATGATCTCATCACCTACGTACTTATCCAGGGTACCGCCGTACTCCAATATGAGGTCCGTCATGGCGGTAAGGTATACGTTTAGATGGTTCACCAGTTCCTGGGGGGTCATGTTTTCCGAAAGGGTCGTGAACCCTCGGATATCGGAAAAGAGAACCGTTAAATCCTTATCTACACCGCCCAGCTCGGGGGGATTTTCCAGGATCTGATCCACCACCTTGGGGCTAACGTATTTGCCAAAGGTCATACGGATCTGCTTCTTTTCCCGTTCTTCGGTCATGGCCCGGTAGGATACCACGGCGATAAACGCCAAAATCATACCGATGGTGGGCTTCGGAAAATCAATAATCATATTTTGATATTCAAAAAGGAAGGAGGCCACAAAGAAAAACACGATAATCCCGACAACTACGGATATAAAAGCCCAGATGGTAGAATACCGGGAGGTAAAAAAAGCAACCGCGCAAACTAGGATTAAAAGAACCAAAACATCGACCCATTGGGGAACCGGTACCAGGAAGTTATCCATCAAAATAGTGTTCAACGCGTTTGCGTGAATTTCGATACCGTACATCAGGCCGTAGGGAGTAGGTTTCTCGTCCTGGGCGATCCCATCGGCGAAGGGTCCCACCATGAGGATCTTATTGCCCACCGCCTTGGTTCGGGGCCACGTCTGGGGATCCGGACCGGGAACACGATCGGCGTAACTGGCGTAGGATCGAACAGGAAAGGTTTTATAACCGTCGATGGCGGCGGAGGAACGGTATCCCATAAAATTAATCCGCATTTCCCCGTTTTCGTTGATGGGGATATCCAATTCTTCCAAGGTCTTCCGTGGGGCCGCCTTCACCAGTTTACCCTGCGAATCGTAGGTATCAGTACCCAGGGTAACGCTATAGGGAACCCTGGTACCCGTGGCGGGATCAAAAACCGTAGGATGGGGAATGACGATCCGCTTACCCAACTCGACGGTCACCGCTTCGGGGCTTACCTTAAAATAATTGAGGGCCAAGGAAAGGGTGATGGCCGGTACAAAAACATCCTGATATTTTTTTACGATGTAGTATTTTTCGACCGCCTGGCCATCGCCGTTTTTATCGATAATCACGGGGGGCGATTCGGCGGCCAACCGTTTCCCCAATTGGGCCAAGGAAGCCCGTGTTAGGGGTGTGGGTATGGTATGGGAAAAGCCCTTCACGTCGACCCAGGCGAGCCGCTCAAAGGCCGCCGAATTGACCGTATACCCCTCCGTTAGGGCATCGAAACGGATCTGCTCTTTTTCCACGGCCAGTTTGGCGATCAGAGCTTGGCGCCGGTAGGTTTCGTCCACATCCTGGGTATAATTGGCGTGACCATACCCAGCAATGGCTTCACCGTAGGGTTTTAACGGAGCCTGGACGCTTTTAAATTCGGTCATGTTTTGCCAAGGGCCGCTGACCTTGGAAAAGAAAGGGAACCTATCCTGCAGGACCTTCTCCCGATCCAGCATTTTAGCGTAGGAATCGTAATCCCCAATACCCACATCCAGGACGGTCTCCATAAAGACCCGTTTAGAGTCGGCGATGCTCTTGACCAACCGGGCATCCTCCGAGGCGTTTCGATCGGGTTCGATGAAAAACACGTCCACAAAGAGAGCCGATTCCCTATCATTTTGATCTTTTATTCGGCTAAAGGAATCGACCAAGTTGGCGTGGGTCGACCGAGGAAAGGGCCATCGGCCAAAACGAGCCAGGCTTCGAGAATCGATTCCCACGATTACGATATCATCGGAAATTTTAGGATTTTTTTTGGTAACCGTTACCCCTTCCTGAACGGAGGTGGCGGTGGAAATTCCCTTTAAAATAAATTGGAAATCCACCGCCTTGGTATTTAGGTTTTTAAAAACCCGGGTACTAACATCTATACCCAAAAACAGGAGAACGACAATCAAACCGATGATGAAACCAAAATACCGTGATTCTAGAATCTTCGCCCGTTTTTTTGCCATTCCAACCTCGCTTAATCTCTATCCTACTTTGCCGAGTCCGACAGTACCAGTATACGGCTGTGGGCTAATTTTGTCCAACTTTCGTTGGGCCATTTGTTCAGCATTTTATTATACGTGGCCAACGCCGCGGCCGTATTTTTTGTCTCTTCCTGGAGTCTTCCTAGGGAGAAATAGGCCCGGGGTGCCAGGGGAAAGGTGTCCCCGTAAGTATCCACACAGCGGGTGTACAGTTCTATGGCCTTGGCGGTATCCCCCGCTTCCTCGGCGGCGGAAGCGCCGTTGTAATAGGCCACGGGGGCAAGATAGCTTTGGGGAATTTTCTGGGCCGCGGAAATCCACGCGGCTTCCGCTTCCTTCCATTCTTTCCTATCCCCATGGATTTGGGCTAAAATAGTTTCTGCCCGGGCGCCCGCATAGCCCCCATGGCTATTCGCGAAGGTTTGAACGTCCTTAAAAAGGGCGTCCAGTTCCTTGGCGGCGTTGGCGTCGGAGCTCTTGGCCCGAAGGGAATCGTACTGTTCGGAATACTGTTCCACCGTATCGATCGATTTAACCTGCATGGTGTCGGCGACCGCGACGATAACAGCGGCGATGATAATAGCGGCGGCGATAGAAATAGTGAGGATTAGAAGGGCCTTCCTATTCCTCTGGATGAAATTTACTAGCCGATCCGAAAAACGGACCGGCGCTACGGTGGTGGCAGTCTTTTCCATGGTTGTCCCTACTCCTTGCTATTGACGATATCTAATTCTTTTATAAGTCTGGATAAATACGTTCTTTGTATATCCAGGGCCTTCGCGGTTTCCGTCTGATTCCAATTGTTTTCTTCTAGAACCTTTTGAATAAAGTGTTTTTTAAAAATAGAAAGAGCATTTTTTAAATTTCGTACCTCCTGAGCCTCCGTGGAGGCGGCCGAAGGACTGGTAAAAAACAGGTCCTCCGTTTTTATCCATTTATCCTTGCCTATTACGCAGGCCCGCTCGATACTGTTTTCTAATTCCCGCACGTTTCCCGGCCAGGAATACGAAAGCAGAGTCTCCATGGCGTCATCGGAAAAACCGTCGAATTGTTTTTTTGTTTCTCGACTGAATTTCCTCAAAAAATGACGGGCCAATTCGGGAATATCCTCGGGCCTCTGCCGGAGGGGCGGAATGTAAATGGGAAGCACGTTCAGCCGATAGTAGAGGTCGCTCCGGAACTCCCCCTTCTCTACCAACCGTTCGATATCCCGATTGGTCGCCGCGAGAATTCGCACGTCCACCGAAATGGTAGAATCGGAACCCACCTTTTCAAAGGTTTTCTGCTGAATTACCCGAAGCAGTTTCGACTGGAGCTTTAGGGGCAGATCGCCGATTTCGTCCAGGAAGATGGTTCCCCCATCGGCCATTTCAAACCGGCCGCGCCGATTTTGGATTGCGTCCGTAAAGGCGCCCTTGACGTGGCCGAACAACTCGCTTTCCAAAAGCCCTTCGGGCAGGGCGGCGCAATTTACCCGGACAAAGGGCCCCCCGTTTCTTTTGCTTTTTAGGTGGATCTGTTCGGCAAAAAGTTCCTTTCCAACCCCGCTTTCCCCTAAAATAAGAACCGAGGAATCGGTTTTAGCGACCCGATCGATGATGTCCAACTTTTCCAGAATAATCGGACTTTTCGCGATCAGGGTATGGTACCCCCTATCGGTGACCAACTGGTCCTGCAAAATGTGGATTTCTTCCCGGGCCTTTTCAAAACTTCGGGCGTTTTGAATAGCCAGGGCCGCTTGGTTGGCGAAAATTTCAAGCCATTCTAAATCATCCTGGGTAAAACGACGATCATCCTTTTTATTGATGAGCTCGATCACCCCGATACATTCGTCCTTCATCCGCATGGGAACCGCGAGCATGGTCTTAGAGGGATATCCAATTTTTCGGGAAATATCCGACAAATGCCGCTTATCGTTTTCCACATCGTTAACAATAATCGAGGTGTTGTGCTGGGCGACCCATCCGGCGATCCCTTCACCCAGATTGACGGTAAATTTTTTTACATCCGCCCCCTTAGAACCCAGGGCTATCTCAAAATACAGTTTATTGTCCTCTTTGTTGAGCAAAAGGAGGCTCGAGGCCTCCCCTTCGCACAACCTGGTGGCGGATTCTAAGATCTGGTTTAACAAAAATCGAGCGTCCGAATAGTTCGAATTGATGAGGGTGTTAATCTCGATCAGGGTATTGAACTTCCGGACGTCGATCTCTGACAACATGTCAATAGGCGTAGCTTATCGCGTACCCTTGGATTTTAAGAAATCTCCGAGCGTAAAAGTCGACTCGTCGGATTCCTCAGCGGCCATGTACCGTGAAAGCTCTTCCCTTTGCACTTTTTTCTGGTAATCCCGGATAGAAAAGGCTACCTTTTGTTTTTCCGGCATTATTTCGATAACGACGGCTTTGATCTTATCGCCCACTTGGTATTTTTTCATCGCCTCGTCGGGGTTATCGTCTCGGTTTTCTGTCAGGTTGGTCTTGTGGATCAACCCTTCGATTCCGCCGGCTACCCGAACAAAGATACCAAAATCGGTGATGGAAGAAACTTCGCCCTCGATCGGGGAACCGGGTTTGTACGCCTCGGCGAAACTCTTCCAGGGGTCCTCGGAGAGCTGCTTTATCCCCAGACGGATACTCCGGTTTTCACTGTCGCAGGCTACCACCATGACTTCCACGTCCTGACCCACCTGCAACTCGCTACCCGGATGCTTTACCTTCTTGGTCCACGACAGGTCGTCCACGTGGAGGAACCCATCGATCCCCTCTTCCAGCTCTATAAAGGCCCCCGCGTTGGTCAGTTTGACGACCTTCCGGACTAAACGGGTACCCACGGGATACCGTTCCTGAATATTGGTCCAGGGATTGGCGGTAACCTGTTTAAGTCCCAAGGAGACCCGACCGGCCTGCAGATCGTAGCCCAGGATCATACATTCCACCTGGTCGCCAATCTTCAAAACCTCTTCGGGTTTCTGTATTTTCTTAACCCACGAGAATTCCGAAATATGGGCCAGACCCTCGATCCCCTCTTCCAGCTCGATAAAGGCGCCGAAGTCGGTGAGCTTGGTCACGTGTCCTTTGACCACGTCGTTGACGTGGTACTTGGTTTCGAAGTGAATCCACGGATCGTCGGTAAAATGCTTTAGGGAAAGGTTGATCCGTTTTTCCACCGGATCGATTCGGATCACCTTGAGCCGAATTTCCTGTCCTTTCTTTACAAAGTCCTTTGGCCGGGTCACGTGGCCCCAGCTCATATCGTTAATGTGAAGGAGCCCGTCGAAGCCCCCAAGGTCGATAAACGCGCCGAAGGAGGTGAAACTTTTAACGGTTCCTACGACCTCGTCGCCGATCTGGGTATTGGCAAAAAAGGCTTCCCTGCTTTTTTCTACTTCCTCTTCCATGTATTTACGACGATTCACCACGACGTTTACCTTGCCGTCGGAATAGAGCCGTTCTACATAAAATTTTGCCTTTAGATCTAAAAGCTTTTCGGGCTTATCGATCTTCTGGGCGTCCGATTGGCTGATCGGCAAAAACGCCCGAACCCCCGCGCCGAGGTTTACATCGTAACCGCCCTTTACGGCCTTTTCGATAACCCCTTCGACCACGGTATGATCCTGGAACGCCTGCCGTAGGTTTTTCCAGAATATTTTGACGTCCGCTTTTTGCTTCGAGACGATCACTTCGCCATGTTTATTCTCTTTGGTTATGAGAATAACCGAAACGGTGTCACCGACCTTCGGGACCTCGGTAAACTCCGCGATTGGAATCTTTCCCTCGGATTTGTATCCCACGTCGACGAAAACCTGTTCGGGGGTTACCTGAATGACGTGTCCGTCCACCAGCTGGCCCTCTTCTAATTGTTCGAGGGATTTGAGATACTCTTCCTGTAATTGTGTTTGGATGTTGTCCGCGGAGCGTTTCGACTCATCCATTCCCACTTCCATCTGACCCATGATTGATCCTTGTAACTGAATTTTCCCTATCAATCTGTCATAAACTTGCCCGATGGTCAAGTCCGAGGTGTCCAAATACTCGACTCCTGGGGCAACTTTTAGACTGCCTTCGACTTTATTTTTGTCAATTTCGTCCCGTTGACGAATACCTTCGGTAATTTCCTCCAGAGAAAGCTTGGAAACACCCTGCAAATACCTTCTCTTTGCCCGGGATTCGACGGAAGCGTCCAAATAAAAACGGTATTCCGCCTGGGGAAACACCACCGTCGTAATATCCCTTCCCTCTACTACGATATCCAAGCCCTGGCTAATGCGGTGGATAAGATCGTTCACCCGGTGTCGGATCGGGACAATGGCCGAAAGGGAGGCCACGTACCGATCGATTTCGTCGCTATGCAGAAGGTCTTCCACCGGTTCCCCAAAAAGGTACACCCGGCCGTTGGTATAGGAGATGTCCGCCCTATTCGCGTATTCCGTGGCCGGGACGCTATCGGTGGGATTTATTCCCGATCGAAGGCAACCCAGGGTGATAGCCCGGTAGATATTCCCCGAATTAACGTAGGTAAACCCAAAACGTTCAGCCAACAGCTTGGCGATGGTGCTTTTTCCGGATCCCGCGGGACCGTCAATGGCGATTACCATGGGGGGCTCCTTCGTGTTTAATGGTTCCCCGGGGGAGCAATTCCATTTCCCGCTCCGTTAAGGGACGACTTTTCCCTTCTTCCAGGGTTCCCAGCCGCACAGGACCGATTCTGATTCGATGCAGTCGTTGTGGATGGAGGTGAAAATGGGAAAACACCCGACGGATTTCCCTGTTTTTTCCCTCTATCAACACGACCCGTAGGGCCTTTCGACCCAACCGTTCGATATCCGAACATTGGTAGCGGACCCCCTCAATCTCCATACCCGCAGAAAATTCCTGGAGGACCTGGTCGGGAATCGGTCCGGTAGACTCGACCAGATATTCCTTTTCCACCTCCGCAGAAGGGTGGGCCAACCGGGCGGCGAAGGCCCCATCGTTGGTAAAAAGGATTAGACCGGAGGAGCGAAAGTCCAGCCGCCCGATGGTATACAGCCGTTCGGTAAGCTCCCGGGGTAACAGGTCCTGGGCCAGGGGACGACCCTGGGGGTCAAAGGCGGAACAAAGGTAACCCGGCGGCTTATGCAGGGCCAAATACCGGAGAACCTGTTCCGGCTGAACGAAGCGACCGTCCAGGGCAACCGTGTCCCCCGGGAGGACCTTGGTTCCCAGCTGGGTAACCGTTACGCCGTTTACGGCGACCCGGCCGGAGCTTATGAGGCCTTCGGAGGCCCGGCGGGAGGCCACACCGCAGTGGGCTAAGTAGGTTTGAAGCCTCATGGGGGCCCTTTCTTTATCCGTTAAGTTCAAAACGATCCTTCTCGCTTTCTCCCAGTTTGGGCAGATCGGCAATACTCTTGAGGCGGAAAAATTTTAAAAATTCCTTGGTGGTTCCGTAGAGAACGGGCTTCCCGGGGACATCTTTTTTACCCGTTTCTTTTATGAGCCCCCGATCCAACAGGAGTCGAATCATCGTATCCGCCGAAACCCCCCGAATAGCCTCAATTTCCGATCGGGTAATGGGCTGGGAATAGGCAATAATCGAAAGGGTCTCCAGGGCCGCTTTTGAAAGCTTCGCCTCGTTCTTTTTGCCGTACCGTTCCTTAAGATTATCCCAGTATTCCTTTTTTGGGGCTATTACGACGCCACCCCCGATTCGGGAGAGTTCTACCCCCGAGTCTTCCTGGGCGTACCGTTCCGACAGGGCCGTCAAAGCCTGGGAAACCACATCCTTAGAAAGTCCAGAGATTCGTACCAGACTTCCCTCATCTACCGGTTCGGATTCCAAATACAGAATAGCCTCAATCAGCGCCGTTTCCTTCTCCAATCGCCACTCCATTTTGTACAGCCTTTTCATAGGGACGAATAGCTATATCCCCAAACATTCGATTTTGATAAATAGAAACCGTTCGGGTTTTAACCGCCTCTAAAACGGCTAAAAATGCGCACACAATATCCATGACCGATCCGTTTCGGACGATCAAATCGGTAAAATTACACTCCCCCCGGCTTTCCAGCAGTTCGTTCAACAGGGTGATTTTTTCGTTGATGGAAACTTCTTCGTACAGATCGATTATCCGTTCGCTGGTAATCGAGGACATAAGGGTCGAAAAGGTCTTTAAAAGGTCCCAGACATCCACCTTTTCCCAGAGCCCCTCATCGGCAAAGGGCAGGGCCCTCTGCAGTTTTTTTCGCTCGATGACCCATTCGGCGTCCTTTTCTTTTTCTTCCATCATTTCCGAAAGTTTTTTGAATTTTTGATATTCGATCAGTTTTTCTATCAAATCTTGCCGGGGATCCTCCAGTTCCTCCTCCGCCTCCAGTTCCACCGGCAGAAGAAGCCGCGACTTGATGTACAACAGGGTCGCCGCCATGGCGTGAAATTCCGTTAGGTCCTCCAGGTCCGTTTCGGTAGTATAGGTCAGGTATTCCAGGTACTGTTCGGTAATCTGGGCTATGGGAATATCGTAGATATTCACCTCGTTTTTTTTGATCAAGAATAACAGCAGGTCCAGGGGACCCTCAAATTCCTTTAGCCTAAAGCTATGGGCGTTTTGCGCGGCGTTGGTTTCCATTAAAGGGGATTATAAACGTCCAAATCGGCATAGTAAATACCCTGGTCCGGCAAGGCATGGTAGCTTTTTTCCAAAGGAAGGCCGGTACGGGGATCCCGGGCCGAGGGGTAGAGATCAAGAAGGGGAAGCAGGGCGAATTTTCGTTCTAAAAGATTGGGATGGGGAAGCTCTAGCCGGGGGGGATCGGAAATCACCAGATCCCCAAAAAGAAGGATATCGATATCCAGGGTCCGCTCTCCCCGGCGCCGTTCCAGGGATCGGTCCCGGCCAAAGGCCCCTTCCACCCCCTGAATGAACTCCAACAATTCGTAGGGGGTACCGGAGAAATAACCGGCCACGGCGGCGTTCAGAAAGGCCGGCTGATCGGTAACGTAGAGGGGGTCGCTGACGTAGAGGTCCGAACGCCGGAGATCCTGAAGTCGTTCCGACAGCCGTTTCTGGGCCCCCTCAAAAATCACCCTTCCCTCGCCCCGGTTTGAACCCAAACCGAGGATTACAAAGGAAGGATCGCCGTTAGAAGAGCCCATCATCCCCGTTCAGGTCCTGGGTGGGGCTGGATTTTTTTTGCGTCGAGGTCGAACCCTCGGCAACCTCGGTGGCGGGCTCCTTTGCGGCGGGGGCGGTTTTACCCTGAATCTTGGGGACGCTTACGGGCTCCTTGACCGATTTTGTGTCCACCGCCTTCCCAAAGGACTCTTCGGGGTGTATAACGTGGCCATTTTCCCTACCGGGAAACATGATTTCCCGTAATTTGTGATCGATTTCCTCCGCCAGAGCGGGGTTGCTCTCCAAATACTCCTTGGCGTTATCCCTACCCTGCCCGATTTTTTCTTCTTTGTAGGCGTACCAGGCGCCCTTTTTATCGATTATTTCGTATTTTACCGCCGCGTCCAGGAGGCTACCGACGGCGGACACCCCCTTGCCAAACATGATTTCCAACTCCACCTTTCTAAACGGAGGGGCCACCTTATTTTTTACCACCTTGACCCGGACCCGGTTGCCGATGGCGTCGGCCTCGCCCTTTTCGATGGTTTCCATTTTGCGGACCTCCAGACGGACGGAGGCGTAAAATTTCAGGGCGTTTCCACCGGTGGTGGTCTCGGGGTTTCCAAACATGACGCCGATTTTCATACGAATTTGGTTAATAAATATCAGTATCGTTTTTGATTTCCCGATGGTAGCGGTAAGCTTACGCAGGGCCTGGCTCATCAAGCGAGCCTGGAGCCCCACGTGGGCGTCCCCCATATCCCCCTCAATTTCCGCCTGGGGTGTTAGGGCCGCCACCGAGTCGACCACGATCACATCCACCGCCCCAGAACGGATCAGGCTTTCGGCGATTTCTAAAGCCTGTTCCCCCGTATCCGGTTGGGATATCCACAAATCGTCGATGTTAACCCCTAAATTTTTCGCGTATACCGGGTCTAGGGCGTGTTCCGCGTCGATGAACGCGGCGATGCCCCCTTTTTTTTGAGCCTCCGCTATAGCGTGAAGGGCCATGGTCGTTTTACCCGAAGACTCGGGGCCGTAAATTTCAATAATCCGCCCCCGAGGATATCCCCCGATGCCCAAGGCTTCGTCTAAAAGAATGGAACCGGAGGGTATGGTTTCGATCCCCGCGGCGATGCCGTGGGCCCCGAGCTTCATCAAAGAACCGACCCCGAATTGCTTTTCGATCTGTAGCCGCGCGACTTCCAGGGCCTTTAATTTTTCATCACTTACCCCGGACGAAGGGGCGTGAAGGGTGTCCTTTTCGTTCATTTTTGCCACTGTAGCCTCCCGCATATATATACAGATCGATGCTGTAAAAAGCTTTAACCGAAGAGCCTGTGGGACCGCAGAAAACAGGTTCCTTACACAAAAATCAGTCCATTCAAAAAACAATTGGTTTTTTGAGGGGACTCAAAAAATACTGCAAGAGTACTCGCCAAAATAACAGACTTTGACAAGAACTTCAATATACGTTTGTAATACGCCTATCGGTACCCCGGACCTCTGGTCTTAGGAAACTGGCAAAACCCATCCTTAGGGGGAGAATTCTCAAAATCGACTCGACTTCCCATAAAAAAAGGCGTAGGATTTTAAGCATGAAACAGGATTTCTCCATTTTAGCGACCCGTACTATGGGTTCCTACGCTTCCCGGGTGGTCAGTTATTTGAAAAAATATCCCAGTTTTTCTTCCATGACCGAGGAGATCGACCGGGTGAATACCCTGCAGACCACCCATTTTGCCGACGGGGAATTGGAAGTGGTTGTGGGATCCACTATCCGGGGAAAAAACGTCTACCTTTTTTCCAGCGCCGCCCAAAACGAGGCGGGGGTCCGGTTAGAAGAAGCAAAAATGGAACTGTACCACGCGGTGGACGCCCTTAAACGATCCCAGGCCGAGAGTATCACCGTGTTCGAACCCTTTGTAACCTGCGCCCGATCCGATAGGGCAACCCGCCGTAATTCAGTTGGTCTCTGGGTTCACTTTAAAATTCTTTCCAGCCTGGGGGTAAACCATATTATCACCTATCAGCTCCATTCAGATAAATCCAAGAGCATGCTCGACCCGACGGTATGCGTCATCGACGATGTACCGGGTTTAAAATTGTTAAAAATGCGGCTCTGCGATTATTATATCCGGGATCTAGAAACCCTGGAAAAGGTGGTACGGCCCACCTGGGCCTTTTGTTCCGTCGACGCGGGGGGAGAAAAATTGGCCCGCCGTTTTGCCAATTCCTTTGGAGCTCCCCTGGTAATCGCCCATAAGCAAAGGGACTATTCCAGGGCAAACACTATTGAATCGATAAACATTCTGTCCGCCGTTCCCCTCCAGGGGAAAGTACTGTGGATCGTGGACGATATGATCGATACAGCGGGATCTGCGGAAAGTCTTATCCGGGCCCTGGCCCCCCTGCGTCCTGCGGAGGTGAATCTGATCGCTGTCCACGCGGTGTTCTCCAACCCCGCCCAGGAACGGCTTAAACGGCTTTCCGACGAGGGTCTTTTGAACCGTATTTTAGTGACCGATACGGTCCAATGCCCCGATTGCCTAAAAGAAGGGATTCCGAAGCTAGAAGTGGTACCCTCGGCGGAATTATCAGCCCAAATTATAGCCACCATCGTGGAAAACGGCTCCCTCAGTTCCCTGCTGGATACCTTTAACGCGGAAACCTACCTTCGGGAACCCCGGCTTCTATAAGACGGGGCCTCCGCATACCGTCGACCAACAGCCGTAGGGGTGGGGAGCGACAAGCCGTTGTATCGGAGATCCATACGGACAGGTCCGACAAACCGTTAAAATAATTTTTTTGAGTCTAAAAGGATTGTGATAGGCCCTTCGTTGGTGTAGGAGACCCGCATGGAAGCCCGGAAGGTCCCCGTTTCCGTGGGGACGCCGAGCTTTCTAAGACAGTCCACAAAATAGCGATACAGTTCATCCGCCAACTCCGGTTCCGCCGCGTTGGAATAGGAAGGTCGGCGGCCTTTGCGGGCATCGGCCAACAGGGTGAACTGGGAAATTACCAAAGCTCCCCCGTGGACATCCCGAACCGAAAGGTTCATCTTTTCATCCCCATCCATAAAGATCCGTAAACCGGCTACCTTTTCCGCCACATATTCCGCGTCCGCCCTCTGGTCCCCCACGGCCACCCCGATATACACCAGGATCCCCCAATCCAGGGAACCCACGACCTCACCGTCTACGGTAACCTGGGCATCCCGAGCCCGCTGAACCACCGCCCTCATTTTTCAGCCCCCAGCGACAGGGCCGCTTGATGAACCGCGAGACCTTCTAAGCGGATGATAGCCCCGGGGCCATCCTTACCGGTTCCCAGAACTATTCGGCCCAGCACTTCCAGGGGCTGTTCCACGTTCACATCCATGGCAAAATTGAAGTGTACCGGCACGATACCCTCCAGGGCGTTACGGGTATCGTAGCCCACCAGGAGGTCGAAGTCCGTGGTATTTTGCCCCCCCCGCAGGTTAGCCGCCATACCCTTCCAAATCACGTGTACGTCCCGGTACAGGAAGGGATCCTTTAAAACATCGACGTAGGCGAATGTATCCTTTAGGGTATCAAAACCAGGGACCGTCGCGTAGGACAAAAGCAGGCGGGCCTTGTTTTTGATCGGTTCCGATGCGTTGGATTCCAGGATCCTGTTTAGTTCCACCTTGGCCGCTTCGTCCCGGTAATCGATAAAGAGGGCCCGCGCCCGTTCGTAGGTGGATACCACCTGATTCTGGGTAAGGATGTACCGATACGCCCCTCCCGTCTGCACCGCCTGGGTTCGGTCCCGGGATTCCAGCGCGGTGGCCTCCAGGCCTGACCGGGCGACGGGCCTGCGGGGGAGCAGGGGCACCCTGAGGAGTTCCAAGACAACGCCCGTACACCCCAGGGCCAGCGCACCCACCGCGGCGATCCGAAGGATCTTGGTGCCAACGGAGGTAGGAAGTTTAGGGAGGGGAGGAAAAAGCGAGGGCAGGCGCCCCTCCTCTATCCAAGTACTCAGGGCTTCAGGAGCTCCGTATTTCCGGACCACCGAAAGGGCTCTTTTCGCCAGCCGATGGTGGGGATCCTGCTCTAGGACCTCTAGATACAGTTCGATAGCCCGATCGGTTTCCCCTCGTCGTAAATGGAGCGCCGCAATGCCGATAAGCGTATAGGGGTCCCGCATTTTAATTTCCCGGGCCCGTTTTAAATAGGTGTAGGCTCCCCCAAAGTCTCCGGCGTACAGACAGCTGGTGGCCAAAATATAAAAATACCGAAAAGAATCATGGTACCGCACCGCCTCGCTTTCCAAAAGATGAATCGCGTCGGCGTAACGGCCCTTTTGGACCGCCCGGGTGGCTTTGGTTAAAATCGGATCCAATTTCATGGGGCTCTAGCTACCGTATACCGTTCCGGTCCTTCAGCTTCCGGATCACGGTTTCCATGGCGGTCAGTTCGTCCTCGGAAACGGTGGCCCCCGGCGCCAAAAGAGTGTCGATCCTTTTAAGCAGATCCCGAATGGTAATTAAATCGGTCCGGAGCGCCAGGTCCGTCGAGCTGGGGGTTGTGGAACTTTCGTTTAAAAGACGGGAGACATCGTTTTCCGGCGCCAGGCCAAAGGAGGAGAATCCCTGGTCCGACGCGGCGGCCAACAGAATAGAAACGACCCGTTCCGCCCCCCGGTCCAGGGGTTTGGTATCAAAGTAATAGCACAGGGCCGAATCTCCCACCGAATAGGGGAGGTAATTAAAATTTCGTCCGGGGCTAACGGAGCTTTTCCAGGGAGCGTCGTTTAACCGTTTCCAATTGGCAAAGATGATCGATTCGGGGGGGGCTACGCTGGGAATTTGAATAGTTCCCATTAAACCCACCGAATCGTTTTTGGAGAACCACCACTGGTCCCCATTTTTTGGTTCCACCAGGGTTTCGGAGGCGATAGTTCTTTTATCGGTGGAAAAGGGCGTGGACCCCCCCTCCCCTAACTTGGTATCCAAGAGGAAGCGGATACCGACGGGAATCTGCCGTTCCCCCTTATTGGTCACCCGGATATCAATACGTACGCCGTCCACCAGGGTACCGCTACCGGCGCGGATAAAAGAAAATTCTTCCGAAACGGTCAAAAAGGCGGATTCAAAAACCAGAGCGGGTTTAGCGCTGGAATCGGTGTTAATCCTTAAACGAAAAGCGCTGGATTCCCCCATACGGTAGGCCTTATCGTCCACGAGGATGCCCAAAAAGGACGTTCTCGGGTCCTGATCCACAAAGAGGGCTTCGTAGGTTTCCTTTTTTATATCCGTAAGATAATAGAGGGAAAACCGTCCGGTGTTTTCGTGGAGCACCAATTTAACGCGACCCTCACGAAACTCCACCGCCCGAAGGGTAAACGGAAGGCCAAGGACAAAGAGAAAAATATACAGGGTGGTTTTAAGGGATCCTTTTTTCATTTCCCCGCCTCCTGGGATGCGTTGGAGTCCGTGGCGCCCAGTCGATTCAACAACTGATTTTTTAAATCCAGCGCGGCGGCCTTGAGGGCCAGCAATTTTTCCATCTTCGCGGCATCGGTAACCGGAGCGGCCGGTACGGCCGCCGCCGGGGTAAGCTCCGGGGGCTTTTGCTGGGCCTGCAGGGCCGCTAAATCGGCGTTTGCCTTGGCCAGCTGGGCCTGGGTTTCCGCCAGTTGTTTTTTAAGATCCCCGTTCGACTGTTCCAAATCCGCCAGCCGAGTATCCTTGAGCATCTCCGCGATCCGTTTTTGGTACGCGATAATCGCCTGTTCGTAGGTCCGTTCCCGCCGCTGGTACTCTTCCACCGTCTTAAGGGATTCCTCGTGGCTCCATTTTAACAGCTTCAGCAACTCGTTCTCTATCTTCTTTTGATCGATCAGGGCGATTCGATAGGAAGAAGCTTCAAACTTGGCGCTTTGGGGATATTTTTCCACCACCGTGGTAAATATCGATCGGGCGGAATCCAGCCGGCCTAGGGAATAGAGGCACTCGCCCATCCAGTAAAGGGCGGCGGATTTTCGGCCCCCATCGGCTACCCGATCCGCGTAGGCGGAAAACAGGACAATAGCCTGATCGTAGCGGCCTAAATAATAGAGGGCCCTCCCCTTTTGATAGGATACATCTTCCAACCGGTGGGACCGGGGGTCCGTTTTTGCCAGTTCATCTAAATCCTGCAGGGTGGACTCGTATTCCCCCGCGGAAAGTTCCGCCAGGGCGATCCAGTAGAGGGCCTCGGCCCTCTGTTCGTTGGTCCCCTGGGTGGCGGTAGAACGGCGCAGTTCCACCACCGCCTCTCGCCATCGCCCCGCGCCGTACAGTTCTATCCCCTTTTGAATGGATGCGGAGACCGATTCTACGCCGGAAGTCCTAGTTTGGGCGGATACGGTCAGGGAAATTCCCAGGGACAATAGAAGGAACACTATAATATACCGGGCACTTTTTATAGGCATGTACGGCACCTCTCTATCGATTTTCGGCAGAAACGCCACAAAACTCCACCGATACTCCCCCCGGGGCTCCTCGGATCAGCGGCCCCGTAATTGACGTACCACCAGGGCCTTATCGGGGGCGTTAAAAAAGGCCGAGCCAGCGATAAGAACGTCCACCCCCGCGTCCCGGACCGCCTCGGCGGTAGTTTCGTTGATCCCCCCATCCGCGGCGATCAAAAACGAAAGGCCCCGTTCTTTCCGTATTTGGGCTAAGCGGCGAGCCTTTTCCAGGCAGGGGACGATCAATTTTTGCCCCCCGAATCCGGGGTTTACGGTCATAACCAACACCTGGTCTACCAGGGGAAGGAGCTCTTCGATAAGGACCAGGGGAGTGGACGGCACCAGGCTCACACCGGGGTGTTTCCCCAGCTCCCTTATTTTTTGTACTAACCGGTGGGCGTGGACTGTCGCCTCAATGTGAAAGGTTATATAGTCCGCCCCCGCCTGGGCAAAGGCTTCCACCAAATTCTCCGGATGCTCGGTCATTAGATGAACGTCAAATACAGAAGAGGAACGGGGGCGCAAATCCTCCACAATTTTGGGTCCAAAGATCAAATTGGGCACAAAGTGTCCGTCCATGACGTCCAGGTGGGTCCATTCGGCCCCCGAAGCCTCAATTTCCTGTAACGCCTTTCCCAATTCGGAAAAATCCGCCGATAAAACCGAAGGCGCGATTATTACTCTATTCTCCATAGCGTTATGATAGCGCCCCACGTGGGCCCTTGTAAAGAAGAAACAATTCTAAAAACATCAGTTTTTAGAATTGTTCCGCTGAAATCGCAATTCCTGTAAGGAATTGCTTAAGTCCCCTCTAAAAACAATTGGTTTTTTAGAGGGGACTCAAAGAATAAAACAACCAAAGAGGAGAGGCTTTTCCAAAATCCCGGAAATTTTAAAAAAACTCCCCATAACCAGGGACTTCCCTCGAATGGATAGACTTTAAAGGACTTCCGCGATTGACTAAGGCCCGTAAAATGGTATAATACAAAAAAGGGCGCTATTTGTACCAAGAAAGGGCCCTACTATTCAAGCCATGGATGCAGAAACGTCAATACAGGGGCTCCTTCAGAAAGCCTACGATTACCTGAAAGCCTCTGACGCACCATCGGCCCTTACGGTCCTGGAGGAAGCGCTAAGAATCGATTTTGAGGATCCCGAGGTGGTTTACGCGCTGAAATGCGTAAATTGGTGGATGGAACGGAGCAAACGTTTAAACGATATTCGGGATTCCTACGATCGGGGTGAGTTTGTGCTTTCCCAGTGGAAGGCCTTTTACGGATTTCTGGACCGTATCGGATCGGCCTACGATCGATGTTTATACGCCATACGCCGGTACGCTTTTTCCACCGCCTTGGTTTGTTTTCAAAGTATGCTGGGGGATAATTCGGAGCACAACGATCCGGAGTTATTACTGCGGGTGGGCCGGTGTTACAAGGGTGTGGGCAATTACGAGCTGGCCCTTAAGTATTTGGAAGAGGCAGCCCGTTTAAAACGGGATGACGCGGAGGCCCTTTCGGAGCTGGCGGATATTTATGCCCTGGTGGACGAACCAAGGGCCGCCAAAGCCCTGTTCCGGGAAGCCTTTTTCGTGGGTCCCCAGAAGGTGGATCTTCGATCCATGGAGTCGGAACTGATCCTTCTTTTACGGAATAGGGTCATGGATTTGGGGTACAAAAGCCCCGAACTGGAAGAATGGATCCCCGTGTACGGGGTTCTATTTGGGGTATTCAACGTAAAACGGGAGTTACGGGCCATTGAATTGGGGAAGTTAAAGCAGTCGATTTTTTCGTTGGAAAACGAACTGCGGGAACGGTCCGCCGAGTCGGCCGTCCTGATCCCCCGGTTGATAAATCGATATTTCTGGCTCATAGATCATTACTTGAATGTGGGTGAGGATACGTCGAGGGTCGATGAGACCCTCTTGAAAATTAAGGTTCTTGATCCGGTCATATATGAACGGTATATCAATTAAAAGGTTGACCGACCAATTCGGTCAACCGGTTCTAGCACCGATAGGGTGAGGAGTAACAGATGTCGGAAGCCCTCCTGAAAAATGTACAGGAACTGTTAAACGAGGAAAAGTGGACCCGGGCCACCCTGAGCAATTATTCTACCAACAATTTTGAAAAGTTGGATGTGATCCTTAAGGAAGCGCGGGAAGTACACGCCTTCGACGAATTAAAACAACTGTGTGATGAACACCTGGGGCATACGAAAAACAGCATCATCGCCCTCTATTTATCGGGGATGATAGCCCTTTCCCGGCAACTGATTGACGATGCGGCGTTGGTTAATTTGATCACCATTTTTGTGGATAACCACAAGTGGAATATCGTCGAGTATTTGTGCAACGGTATCCTAGAAAAGGGGGAATCAAAATTCGCCCTGAGGATGTTGGCGGAATGTTACAAAAACGAAAATAACGAAACGGCGATTTTTGACGTTTGGGAACGCTTGGTTAAGGTGGATTATGAAGAAGCGGACCTGGCTAAAGCCCTGGCCGAACATTTTGAGGAACAGGGAGACCTGGAAAAGGCCATCGACTATTACAAAAAAGCCCTCCACCGCTTTGTCAATAAAAAACTGTACACGAATGTAAAAGAGATTTGGACCAAGCTGATCGAAACCTCTTCCGAAGATATTGATTTCTTTTTCCACGTACAAAAAAAGATTGCCAAAAATATTAGCGAAGATAAGGCGGCTATTCTTCTACACGAACTGTACCAGGTGTATCGAAACAAAAAGAACACCGACACGGCCATCGATATTTTAAAAATTATTTTGGATTACGATGAGCGGGATCCCCTGGCCAGGAAAGAATTGGTCGAATGTTTTAAGGACAAGTACGCCGATCATAGCCAGCTGGAAGAGTACATCAAGCTTTCAAACCTTACCCAATCGTGGCGTAACGTTCATGAAGCCCTGGCGGACTTTGAAAAACATATCGCCTTCGATACGGGGAACTTTGTGTTCCATCGTACCTGGGGGGTGGGCCGAATCTCTTCGGTTAAGGGCGACGAGATAACCATCGACTTCGCGAAAAAGAGGGGCCATTCCATGTCCCTTAAAATGGCGGTCAACGCCCTGCAAACCCTTTCGAAGAACCATATCTGGGTTTTGAAGGCGACGCAAAAGAAGGAAAAACTCCACGATAAAATTAAGGACGATCCAGCGTGGGCTCTTAAAACCATCATCAGAAGTTTTGATAATTCCTGCGATATAAAGAGAATTAAGGCGGAGTTAGTTCCCAGCGTCCTATCCTCCGGGGAATGGACCACCTGGAGCAACCGGGCTCGGGAAATATTAAAAACCGATCCCTCCTTTGGAGTAAGCCCGGAGAATATCGACCTTTTCATGGTTAGAGACAGACCGATCAGTGTGGATGAAAAGCTCTTCAACGAATTCAAAGCGGAGAAAAATTTCTTTAATCGAATTCAAACCATCCGATCCTTCGCCGCGAAGGGTGTGGAAGGGGATTCGGAATATTTCGCCGACATGTTTAATTACTTTACGGGGTATCTTAAATCATACACCCAGGTGAACGAACAGGTCCTGGCTTCCTATCTTTTGGTCAAAGATTTAATCGGTAGCTATCCCTTCCTCGGAGCGGGACTTCAGCTGAATTTTGTCGAACTTTTTGAGGAAATAGAAGATTTAAACGCCGTTTTCGAAGCCCTGAAGGACTCTAAATTACGGGAAGACCTTTTGCATCATATCAAACTGTTTATCCCCACGTGGCCGGAAATTTTCGTAACCCTATTTCCCCGAGCTTTAGCACCCTCAATTGTAAAGGAATTAAAAGATGAGGGGTACGAGGATAAGCTGGTAGCCCTGGTGCAGGATTGTTTTGAGAATTATCGGGAATATCGGGAAGCGGCTATTTGGATTTTCAAAAACATGCAAAACGAGGAAGCCTTTATAAAAGCTGGCCTATCCTTCGAAAAGCAGTTGATCACCCTGATTCACATATTGGATTATACGTTTAGGGAAATAGAGAACCACCGCGATACGACGGAAAACCGAAAAATCAATAAACAGGTCCAAACGATCCTCTTTAAGGACGGAGTTTTGGATACCTTTATTGACCAAGCGGACACGGATACCATCACCCGGATTTACACGCTAATTGACGACGTAAAGGATCTGGATCCCAGTCTTAAGATGAAACTGAGAAATCGGGTGTTGGACAAGTATCCGGATTTCAAATTCTTTGGAGCCGAAGAAAAGACGGTTATTACCCGTGGGCTGATTGTCACCATGGCAAAATACCAGGAAAAACAGAAATTATTACAGCATATTATGGAAGTGGAAGTACCGGCCAATTCAAAAGAAATCGGGTTCGCCCTCTCTTTGGGAGACCTGAGAGAAAACGCCGAATATAAGGCCGCCAAGGAAAAGCAGGAACTCCTCAATTCCACGGTGGCAAAACTGAAGGACGAAATCGAGCGGGCACAGCTCTTTGATCCTTCCTCGGTCAATCTTTCTCGAGTAGGTTTTGGAACCGTGGTATCCCTCCACAATGAAACCGACGGGACCGATGAAAAATACACCATCCTGGGGCCCTGGGAATCGGACCCGGACAATAATGTTATTTCATATCTTTCGCCCTTTGGGGGATCGATACTGAATAAAAAGGTGGGAGAACGGTTCGTATTTTCCATGGACGAAGAAAAAATTTCCTACACGGTAAAGGATATTTCTCTAGCGTCCATATAAAACCGCCTGATATAATTGAGGGAACCGCCCGTAAAGCGGTTCCCTTAAGTACGTTTAAAGAAGGGTGGAAATGAGAAAAAAGTTTTTTGGCCCCTTGGTTTTAGTATTCCTCCTGTCGGCTTTTGGTTTTTCCCAGGAGCAGAAGCCCATCGATCTTATCGTGGTAATGGATACATCCTCCAGCGTATACGATTCCTATCATCAGGTGACCGAATACGCCATTGGCCCATTACTCAAAGAATTTCTTCGAGTCGGTGATACGTTCCACCTTATTTCTTTTTCCGGCGCTCCCAGGACCGAATTATCCCGACGGATTGAAAGCTCCGCTGACGTGGAGACCATTATCGGTCGAATTATGCTCATGTATCCCCTGGATCCCTATTCGGATATCCTCGCCACCTTGGAATACGTGAGCCGTTACCTGAGCGATCTTCCGGAGGTTCGTCCAAAAACGGTAATTTTTATTTCCGACGGGAAACAAAACCCGCCTCCGGGAAGTCCCTATAAGCAATTTACCACCGCCGAAGTGCTGGCAAAAATCAACGAAACCGCGAATCGATTGAAGGGCAACGGCTGGACTTTTAACTTTGTCCACCTTCCCTTCCAGAGCGCCGCAGTTTCTCCGTCTAAGGCCGGTGGAACAACGGAAGGGGCGAAAACAGCCTCCCCTTCGGGAAAAAGCTCCACAGGCTCCACAGCCTCTCCTTCGGGAAAAAGCTCCACAGGCTCCACCGTCTCCCCCGTCGGTGGGGTTGCAGAACCATCGAAGGCCCCCGACGCCGGGACGGCCAAGGGAAGTGGCGAACCAAAGCCCGTAGCCGACCTGGACGTTTCAAAAAAAATGGCCGACTCGTTAAACGCCCCCACGGTTGAATGGACCGGTAAAGAATCGGCCTCCGAGGTGGCCACCACGTTAGGAGCCCTTACCGTGGTCTTTCCCCAGGATCTAGGGAAAAAAGCCCACAATTTTACCATACCCCTGCGCCTGTACAACCCGTCGCCGTCCAAGGTGTACGTAGAAACGAAGGCCGTTTTAGTGGACGGAATCGATAGGATGGTCCGTCGATCCTTTAGGGAGCTTAACCCTCGAACGGATGGGGAATTACAATTACAGGTGGAGCTTCCCAGCTCCTACGCCCTGGGTTCCCGCCAGATCACCGTAGAACCAGTTTTAAGCGGAAACCTGCGCTTTTCCCCTTCCCAGGGTACCATGACGCTTACGTTAACCGAATCTCCTTTTTTAAGGTTCATCGCATCGATTTTACCCATAGTCGTGTTTTTAATAGGCCTTATTTTGGCCGGCATTTTAGTTTTGGTTATCCTATTGATTTCCCGAAGGCTTCATAGGGCCCCGAACCGGGCGGTACAGGAAGCCACTACGGCCGCCGCCGTGACGGCCCCCAGCTCGGGTATCGCGGCTTCCAGGAGCGCCAGAGAGTCCCCCCGAGGCATCGCTACCGCTGTTTCTGCCAGCGCCGCCACTACTGCCGTCGGCACAGCGGTGCCCATCGGCGGGAATTCTGCCATAAAGCCCACCACTGCCGCCGCGCCCAATGCTGGTCGTCGGAGCCTAGATTCAGATTCCCGGGCCCCCGCCTCGGCCCCCGCCTCGGCCGCTACCTCGACCGCTACCTCGGCCACCACCGCAAGTTCTGCCACCGGCGTTTCGACTCCTGGGTTTGGGGAGGTACGGGCGGAGGACCTTATGGATACCTCCACGAAAGAAAGCGCCGATTTGCTGGCCCAATTCGCCTCTCGACAAAAGCGAGGTTCAGAACTCCCCCTTTCAGCCGATGTATCAAAACCCCCGGTCCCACAAACTCGCCTCGCCTCGGTTCCTGGCCAAGCGGTAGCTCCCCAGGGGATAGCCCCGACGGCGCCGGAATCTATTCCCTACGAAGTGAAAAAGAGCGACGGCAGGATTATGCTATCCCTCTTTGTGGAAGATCAAAACACGGCTATTGGAAGAAGAAATGTTCACCTATTAAAAGCGGGCCATACCCTTTCTTTGGGCGGCGGACGGTCGGATTTCTTGATTTTCCTGGTTCCCCTTCCCCAACGTATCGCGGATATTCGGTTTGACGGAGAACGGTGTATTCTGATTCCCCATCGTCCGGAATTTTTCCCCGATAACGGGTCCGAACCTATCGTGGATTGCGTAAACCAAACCATTCGGTTGATTTCCCAAAAGGGTTACGAACTAAAGATACGACTGGAACGGTACCGGGATCCGCTGGATACGCTGAATAAATTTCTCCACTCTATAGAAAGTCCGGGACTATAGGAGACCGGTGCTTACGGAGCACCGAGGGCATCCAGGGTCTCCGTAACTTTTCTATTGAGGCTGGGATTTTTTTCATCCTTCATACTTTTTACTTTTTCGACTAGGGATGTAAATTTATTATTTTTTATTATCTGTAAACCGTATAATTTTTCAATCATGTCGGAAGAGGTAATAAAACGGAGCGCCAGGTCCTCCATTTTTGGACTGACCGCCGTGGAGAGGACCTTTGAAAGTCCACTACTGAGGGCCGAGTTTTTGTTGGCCTTCGCCGTATCAAAGGCCCCAATTACCTTCTCCACGTAGGCGTTAGGATCGATCTTTACTAACATTTCACAGACGATAATTTTAAGTCGATCGTTGGTCCCTTTATCGTTAAAAAGGGTTTCCAGCGCTGTCTTTGCCGTGCCATCAGCGATGGCCCCGAGACTTCGGACAGCCTCATCCTGAACGGCCGGGACCTCGTCCCTCTGGGCCCGGTACCGCAGGTAGGGGACCGCGGATACCAGTTTTTTATCCGCCGCGGCCTTGGCCGCGCCGATTCGGGTTTTGTAGAAGGAGTCACGGAAGGCTTCTAATATGGCTTTTTCCGCCTCGGGGCTGTTAAAGGGCCCCAGGGAACCCACGGCGGAGGCTCGAACGTTCGGATCCGGGGCACTTAAGGCGGAAATTACGGCGGCCTCGCCGGCGCTATCAGCGATTTTTGACAGGGCCTCGAGGGCGGACATTCGGCGAACCGTCCGTTCATCGTTATTGGTAGCTATATCGGATAAAAATGGAACCGACTTTTTTGATTTCAATTCCCCCAGCCCTTGTATGATTATCCTGCGGTTCTCGTCTGGTTCGTCAAAGGTTTTATATTTTTCGATGAGGTATTCGCTGTTGGCGTCAGCCTCCGTGCCGCCAGCTAAACCAAGGGCTTCAATGGCTAAACCGATAAAATTCTTTTCGTTTTGATCTATGATTACCTTTAAAATTTCTGTGGCTTTGGCTTCCTTCATGACCCCCAGATATTTAATCGCCCCTTCCACGGTTTCGCTGGCCTCGTCGTCCCGTTGCTGTAACGCGAGAAGAGCCCGCCCTTCTAGTCCGGTTTTTTTCCTTTGAGTAAAAAAATTAAAAACGCTGGAAAGAATTTTCCCGTTCTTGGTCCCCTGGACCATGGTGATAAGGTCATTGTCCAAATAGTCCGTATTTTCCGCGCCTAAGGACCGGACCAGGTCAACTATTTCCGAATCCGTACCGTACTGAATCGTTTGCTTTCGTAGATCATCGGGGCTGTTTTTAGTATCCTGACCAAAGGAAAGAATAGGGGTAAAAAAAAGCAGAAAAATCATTACCGATAAAAGACCTTTCATAGGGCGCCCTCGTGGTATCGGGATAAAAATGAATTTTTAAATTCCGTAAACCTATCCTCTTCTATGGCTAATCGGGTTTCCCTGATCATATCTTGAAGGAAATATAAATTATGATAGGTCCCCAGCATGGAATACAGGATTTCACCGCTTCGGTACAGGTGCCGTAAATAGGACCGGCTATAGGTTCTGCAAACCTTGCAGGAACACTCGGCGTCGATGGGTCCATAATCCTGTTCGTACTTCTCTTTTTTTATAGTAATGCTTCCCCGTTTGGTAAATAAAAGGCCATTTCGGGCCGTTCGGGTGGGGAACACGCAGTCAAACATATCGATCCCCTGGGAAACGGCTTCTAAAATAAACTCGGGGGTTCCGATCCCCATGACGTAACGAACCTTATCATCCGGCAGGAGGGCGGATGTAAAACCCAGGTATTCAGAATACACCTCAAAACTCTCTCCTACCGACAACCCACCGATGGCGATACCGCAGGTATCCGCCGCGATGACCGCTTCGGCGCTTCTTTCTCGGAGGTCCTTATAAAAGTTTCCCTGTACGATGCCAAACAATTTTCCCGAATACCCGTCCCGTGGGATTTCCCAAGCGGCCTTAGCCCTTTTTAGCCAGGCATCCGTGATGACCAAGGCTTTTTCCGCTTCCCGATGGTCCGTTCCCCAACCGGTGCACACGTCTAACTGCATTTGGATATCGCTTCCCAGCAGGGTTTGAATCTCCACTACCCGTTCGGGACTTAGAATATGGTAGGACCCGTCGATGTGGGACCGAAACCGGACTCCCTCTTCGGTAATTTTCCTAAAAGGAGCGAGGGAAAAAACCTGGAATCCCCCTGAATCGGTAAGGATGTTGCGATCCCACCGCATAAAGTCGTGTAAGCCCCCAGCGCCTTGTATAACGCCGGTTCCGGGGCGTAGATAGAGATGATAGGTATTGGAGAGGATTATCTCAAAGCCGATTTCTTTTAAATCATCCACCGTAATGGCCTTTACGGTCCCAGCGGTCCCCACGGGCATAAAAACCGGAGTGTTGACCCTTCCGTGGGGAAGCTCTACTTGTCCGGTTCTAGATCGGGAATGGGCATCCCTATGAAATTCCGTAAATATTTTTTTCGACATATTTCTCCCTCATGTCCTAGCTGTGCGTACAAACAGGATACCTAAACCTATAAAAAAAACCACCGGAGCCCAGGCGCCCCAAAGGGGATCCAGGTATCCTAACTTGGCGAACATCATCGTTACCATTTGGGCAACGTAATAAATCACCGCCGCTATAAGACTCGCTAAAAGACTCATAAGAAGAATGTTTTTGCTAAACCGTCCTCCCATAGGGATCGACAACAGTAAAACCACCAGGGGTGTTACGGAAAACGCGAAACGTCGATAGTAATCCGATAGGGCCTTAAAATAAGGGAACCCGGCCCTTTTTAGATCCTCAATAAATAGAATCGCGTCTTGGGTTTTTAATTCTTCCACATTTACAGCACTTCTGCGAAAGGTTCCCGGATCTTCCGTATAACGACCCTCTTCAAAGTACGGTCTCTCGGTTAAAATTCCATGGGACCAAAAATACTTGGTCCCATCGTCAAGAACCCACCGGGACTGGACCCATCGGGCTTGCCGAGCCCGGATGAGGGATACAAGATCCAGAGATTCATCCCGCTCTAAAATTAAAACCCCATGGAGAGATCGATCCGCATCGTTGTAATAATCCACCGAATATACCAGTTTCCCTCCTTCGGAAATAATAACCACATCGGAATTATTAAGTCCCCCATTCTGCTGTAATAGTTCCCGACTAAGGGATGTTTTTTGCGCATAGGTGGGTATAACCACCGAATCGTCAAAATAGTAGAATCCTATCGAAATTAGAATACCAAAAACAATGAGGGAAACGGTAAACCGCCAAAGGGGAATACCCGATGTGGATATGACGGTCAACTCATTTTTCGCGTATAGATCCCCTAGGCTGTAAGAGGCGGCGAACAAAAGAGAAACGGGGAGAGAATAGCTTACGCATTTGGGAAGATAAAAGAGAGATACCCGTAGTATTTGTATTATTTGAGCCCCATTGGCGATGTACCGCCAAAGATTCGCAAAAAGATCGATTAAGGAAAAGAGAAGCACAAACATAACCAGGGCTGCCAAGAGGATTGGGAAAAATAGTTTTAAAAGATACCGGTCCAAGGTCATCTACTGATCCTGAAAAGACTAAGGACAAGACCCACGATACATACTATCCCATTGGGTAACCACATGGCCCAGAAGGGAGAATAACCGAAACGGACTCCAAAAGTCTGCCCGCTGATAAGGAGGCCCCAGTAGGCCACCGCGATAAGTATTCCCATACCGAACCCCACACTTTGTCCATTTTTTTTTGCCCCCAGCCCTAAGGGCAGGGCAAGAAAAATAAAAAAAAGGGACCCAAAGGGGATGGAAAATTTTTTATAATATTCTAAGCGGTACAGTTGAAGGGTTCGATCAAAGACCGATTCGGCAAAGTTGTTCTCCTCTTTAATAAAACTATCGGTAGATAAAGAGCGCTGATTCCACGAAAGCCCCTGGGAACCGGACCGAAGCTGGGCTTCTAGGGCAAAAGCCTGGCGGTTTAATTCCCGTTTTTTTTCATCGATTAAAGCTTTTTGGGCTATTTCTTTCTTTTGAATCTCCCGGTACACGTCGGTGGAACTCATCTCCCGTGGACCGATAAGGGCTATATTTTGGGTTAGATTCTTTTGAAGTATGGAGTAGGAGAGAAAATCGGAAAACGCATAATCATAATCCGAGGGTATATTTTCTTTTAGGGTAATTATAAAACTTTTGCTCATGGAAAGGTTAAGGGATAGGGAGTTTTGGGATCCCAATTCCGCTTTTTCAGCCGTGATAATCCGCCGTTCACCCTGGCCTGTGCGATCAAAAATAAGCAGATCCGAGATAGTGTTTTTTTGTACCGGTCCCGTAACGATAACCGTATCCTTAAAACGTTTAACCGAATTGGACTGGAGTTCCAAAGCGGGGGTTGTTAAAAGTATGGATCGATACAACTTCCCAAACTCGATGGTTCCCGCGGGCAGAAGAACGTCGTTGGCAAAAAAAGAAAAAAGAGATATTACAAGGCCCGTTAAAAGAGTGGGGATGTATACGCTTTTGTACGATAGTCCCCCCGCTAGGATTATTAAAATTTCATTGTCCGAAGACATCTTGCCAATAGCCATTAAAACGCCCACCAGGGTTGCGAAGGGAGCCGCCATAGCGACGATCGCGGGCAGGGAATAATAGATTAAAAGGACGACCTGAGTTAAGGGGACCCGTTTAGAAAGGATTTCTTCCGCCATTAAAAGCAATTGGTTTATAAAAAAAATAAAGAAGAAGAATAAAAAAGCGATGAAGAATGAAAAGAGGGTTTCACGGATTATATAAAAAAAAAGGGTGCGGGAAAACCGTTTTTCGCGGGAGTTCATATCGTTTATGTCCCCGTAGAACCAAAACCGCCGGTTCCCCGTTCTGTAAAACCCAGTTCCTCCATTTCCATATACTCCGCCCGCAGGACCGAGGTGACAACCAACTGGGCTATCCTATCCCCGGAGGAAATCGTAAAAGGTTCGTTCCCCAAATTGATAAGGATAATCTGCAGTTCCCCCCGGTAATCCGAGTCGATGGTTCCCGGGGCGTTAAGGACCGTTACGCCGTGTTTGTAAGCCAAGCCCGAACGGGGTCTGATTTGACCTTCGTAACCCTCGGGAATTTCGAGGAATAAACCCGTGGGGATACGGACCCTGGCAAAGGGAGCGATGGTAATTGGTTCGGGAATATGGGCCCTAATATCCGCGCCCGCCGAACCGGGAGAACCATAGTCGGGCAAAACCACCGAGGGATCCACTTTTCGTACTTTTACTGTTTTTTTCATCGTTCCCCACTTATGGTGTTACGTGATTGAACGTTTTGGTCAAGGCCTGTTTGCCCGACCGGGGCCCCGCGGCAAAGAGAACTGGAGGCTGGGCAAAAAACCATTCCATGGTTTGCCTGACCTGATCCAGGGTTACGCGGTTAACTTTGTTTATAGCCTCCTCCCGGGAAAGCAGGGGCCCACGGGAAAGAGCTTGCCGGGCTAAACGGCGCATTCGGTATTCCGTGTCCTGGGAGGCGATACGTATCATTCCCCGAAGGTGGGCCTTGGCGGTTTCCAGTTCCTTTTCCTCCAGACCCCTTTGTTTCAGAACCCCCAGGCTTTCGTGGATCCGTTGGACCAATTCAGAACCCTTAGGGACCGAAGCGGAGGCGTATACAAACCAAAGCGAAGCGTCGGAGAATAAAACCGGGGAACTATAAACGGAATAGCAGAGGCCCCTCTGTTCCCGTAATTCCTGAAACAATCGGGATCCCATGGAATCCCCTATGGCGACGTTCGCCACCTCCAGGGTGTAATAGTCATCTTCGTTAAATCTACCAATCCTGGGGTATCCGTAAAAAAACTGGAGAGATTGGGCAGAAATAACCTCATAAAAGCTAAAGCTCGATTGTGATAGAAGCGGACCTTCGCGGTTTTGAGGTTCCGGAGACGTTGCTCGTCCCACCGTAAAGGGCGCGCAGGCGTCCACAACCTCGTCAAAATCCACGTCTCCGGCCACCGAAATAACCGAGACGTGGGAAAGAAAGGCGGAATTGTAAAAATCCACCACCGAAGACCGACTTAGGGTCCGGACCTCCGCTACGGTTCCGCCGATTTTCCGTCCCAGGGGATGGGTTCCCCACAGGCGTCGGAAAAAAACGTCGTAGGCTACCTCTTCCGGGTCGTCATCCGCCGATTCAATTTCATTTTCTATGACCGCCCGTTCCCGTTCAAACTCCTGGGGGTCAAACAGGGAATGGTTTACCAGGTCCGAAAGAATTTCCATGGCCTGGGAAAAACTTTCCGAAGGAACGGTACAATAGAGGGCCATACATTCCCGTTCCGTAAAGGCGTTTATAACACCCCCGAGGGCATCAATTTGCCGGGCCGCCGTGGCGGCGGACCTGGTCGGAGTTCCTTTAAACAACATATGTTCGATAAAATGGGTAGCCCCGATTAAGGGCTCCCCCTCGTCCCGGGATCCCCTATCAAACCAGACCCCCAGGGATACCACACCCTTTGCTTCTGTTTTTTCGGCGAGTATCCGCAGGGGGCCGCCCAGGGATAGATCTTGGATCAATCTCCTCTCCGACCCCTACGATGGTCGGCGCTGTCGTGGTGTTCCGGCCGGTTTGGTTCCTCTCCCGCTGGATCGATAGCGTCGATATACGAAAGGTTCAAGCGACCCATCTTGTCAACCTCTAAAAGCTTCACCGGAATCCGTTGGCCTTCCTTGACCACGTCGGTCACGTTGGCTACCCGTTGACGGGAAAGCTTGGAAATATGGCAGAGCCCTTCCTTGCCCGGCAGAATCTCCACAAAGGCGCCAAAATCCATAATCCGTTTGACCACACCGTCGTAAATCCTGCCCACTTCGGGATCCTCCACAATACCGATAACCGCCGCTTTGGCATCCTCGGCATTTTTGGAATTCTTCCCGTAAATGGTCACGGTTCCGTCATTTTCGGTGTTGATAGTCACGTCGTACTGTTCGCAGAGGGCCTTAATATTCTTCCCCCCGGGACCGATGAGGGCGCCTATCTTTTCGGTGTCAATCTTTAGGGATACTATCTTGGGGGCGTATTCGCTGATTTTTTCCGTCGGCCTATCGAGGGTCTTATTCATGATGGAAAGTATATGGAGCCGCCCACGCTTGGCCTGATCCAGGGCCTTCCGCATCACCTCGGGGCTGACGCCGGCGATTTTAATATCCATCTGAAAACCCGTAATACCGTCGGCGGTTCCGGCCACCTTAAAGTCCATGTCCCCCAGGTGATCTTCTTCGCCGAGGATATCCGAAAGCACGGCGTAGCGATCCCCCTCGGTAATGAGCCCCATGGCGATACCAGCCACGGGCTTCTTCATGGGAACCCCCGCGTGGAGCATCGAAAGGGTGCCGCCACAGACCGAGGCCATGGATGAAGAACCGTTGGATTCGAGAATTTCCGAAACCACTCGAATGGTATAGGGAAACTCGTCCTTGGATGGCACCATGGCTTCCAAGGATCGGCGAGCCAGATTTCCGTGCCCGATTTCTCGTCGGCCCGTACCCATCCGTCCCACCTCCCCCACCGAGAAGGGGGGGAAGTTATAATGGAGGATAAAGTGTTCCCGCTTATCCCCCTCGATATCGTCAAAGATCTGTTCGTCGAACACGGTACCCAGGGTGGTAACCGCCAAAGCCTGGGTTTCACCCCGGGTAAAGAGGGCCGAACCGTGGGTCCTGGGGAGGACACCCACTTCGCAGGTGATAGTCCGAATATCTTCGGTACCCCGACCGTCCACCCGGACGCCCTTGTTTAGAATAGAGGAACGGAGTATTTCGTATTCCATTTCCTCAAAAAGGGCGTTAAACAGCTTCATTTGCTTGTCGTCGGCCAACTGATCGGCGTACTGGGCCGCCAGGTCGTCCTTGACGGCCCGGATCGCGTCCCCCCGTTCGTGCTTTCCCTTGACAAAACAGGCGGTTTCCATGCGTCCATAGGCGGCGGAACGGATAGCGTCTTTATTTTGCAGAACATTCGGGCTGTCCTGTAGGGGAAGTTTTGGTTTCCCCACCAGCTGGCGTAACTTATCCTGTAGTTCGCACAGCTGAATGATTACCTGATGGGCCTTTTCGAGGGCCGTGATCATCAAATCCTCGTCTACTTCCTTAGCACCCCCCTCCACCATCGTGATGCCCTCTTTAGTTCCGGCGACCACGATTTCCAAACGGGACTTATCGATTTCCTCGTAGGTGGGGTTGACGATTAACCGGTCGTCGAGGGCGCAAATTCGAACCCCCGCGATAGGTCCATTGAAGGGAATATCGGAAATATGGACCGCTGCGGATGAGGCTACAATAGCCAAAATATCCGGGGGGTTGACCATATCCGCCGATACGGTGGTGGGGACCACTTGAATGTCCCGGCCAAAGCGTTTATCAAACAGGGGCCGCATGGGCCGATCGATAAGCCGAGATACGAGAATTTCCTTATCCTTGGGCCGACCTTCCCGTTTGATAAACCCGCCGGGTATTTTTCCTGCGGCGTAATATTTTTCGTTATAATCCACCGTCAAGGGGACATAGTCCAAATCCTCTTCCGCGGTAGCGCTGGTACACACCGTGGCGATTACCGCCGATCCGGCGTATTGAGCAAAAACCGCGCCATCAGCCTGTTTTGCCATACGTCCCGTTTCGAGGATTAAATCCTCGCCGTTAAATTGCATTGTTACTCTTTGTGTCATAAAACTTCCTACGTAATTTCTTTAAACATAAAAAATAAGCCCGACACCGGACTGGGCGGTCAGGCCGCTTTGACCGGGTTCGGGCTTGGACCGCTATTTGCGGAGTCCCAACTCTTGCAGAAGCGACCGGTACTTATCCAAGTCCGTCCGCTGAATGTACTTCAACATTCTTCGCCGCTGACCGACCAGCATCAACAAGCCCCGTTGGCTGGACTTGTCCTTTTTAAAGATCTTGCAATGTTCCGTTAACTGGTTGATCCGCTCCGTAAGAAGGGCCACCTGTACCGAGGAATTCCCGGTATCCTTTTCGGTTTTTCCGAATTTCGCGACGACCGCGGCGGTATTTTGCTTCGTAATAGCCATAGCTTTCTACTCCTTATAACCCTAGGGATCTTCTAAAACAACTATTTTTTAGAAGTTTGAGTTCCCTCTAAAACCCAATTGTTTTTAGAGGGAACTTAAGCAATTCCTTACAGGAATTGCGATTTCAGCGGAACAATTCTAAAAACTGATGTTTTTAGAATTGTCTCAAGTTTCCTATACGATAAATTCGATGCTTTCACAGTCGATTTGGTAGGGAATTTTCACCATACCCTTCTCTATCTCGATAAAAGCTTCTTTCATCTGTAACCCTTGTCCATATTTTAAAAGCACGGGGTACCGGCCATTAGGCGGCGTGAGTCTTGCGGTAGCGCGTACGTTAAAAACGATCCCGTCGGACCTCGGGGTAGGAGGAACATCGACCAGATCTATTTCCACGTTTCGCCCGAGAAGGTTAGACGCCTCAACGAGGTCGCCCGACGCGATCGCGGCGCGGATACGGCTTGAACTTATCGGCAGATCCCCCCTTACAACGGGCGGAACGACCTCTGTTATGATACCGGATTCATCGTTCATCTTTTTAAGCAGAACCACATCCGTATCTAGACGATACCCACAGCGAAAATCACTACCTACCACAAGATAACGCAGATTTCCCCTTTCTTTTAAAAGATCGACAAATTCTATCCCCCTAAGTTTACTGAAATTTCCGGAAAAGTCAATCAGTACGACCTGATCGATCCCCAGGGCTTCCAGCAACCCTAACTTCTGTCTGAGGCTAGTTATATCGCCCCCATGGGAGGATCTCCGCAAGAGAACCTTGGGGTTGGTCTGGAAGGTGATAGCCACCGGCCGTAGGCCAGCGTTTTGATTAACCACCCTTCGGATAAGCTCCTGATGACCCCGATGAACCCCGTCGAAAACTCCAATGGTCATGGCCGACGGGGGGATCGGCGGGGAATTTGAACAAAAGGATTGCCAATCAAGGACGGTCATACACGTACCCGTATCGCCACAGGCCATTCTCTTGGGTTATGACCGCCAAAAATCGGCCGTCCTGGGAGAAGACCCCCCCAAAATTCCCAAGGTCGGAAGGATTTTCAGGCCCCTGACGCTTTAGGGCTTCAAATTGTAAGGGCCTGCCTAAGGCTATATTCCGGGCTACCGGGTCTTCAGCCTCAAAAATTGCCGCCCCCAGGGCTTCAAAGGCGGCACGGTCCACTTTTTTCAACGCCCTGCGTACGGCCTCTGGGGCATCCTCGGTTTCTGAAACGTCGACCGCGTCGTAAAGCGAAAACTGGCCTACGGAAGTTCGGACGAGTTTTTCCACGAAGGCCCGGGAACCGACAGCTCGAGCTAAATCTCTGGCCAAAGAACGGATATAGGTACCGGAGGAGCAGTGGATACGAAAGGTTGCTCGAGGAGCTTGAAAATCGAGGAGTTCAAAATCGTAAATAACGATGGACCGGCTTTTCATCTCCACCGACACGCCCGAACGCGCCAGGTCGGAGGCCCGCTTCCCTTGGATGTGAATGGCCGAATATTCCGGTGGTCTTTGTAGGATAGTTCCGGTAAAGGAGGGCAGTTGGGCAAGAATAGCGTCCTCCGTCGGGACCTCCGCACGGGCGATTTCGACCCCTTCACAATCCAGGGTGTCCGTTTCGATACCAAAATGAAACACCCCTTCGTACACCTTATCCTGGGCGGAAAACCATTGTACCAGTTTCGTGGACCGGCCTACCAGGATCACCAAAAGGCCTTCGGCGAATTTATCCAGGGTGCCCGTATGCCCCAGACGATGGGTACCCAGGGATCTTTTAACGAGGGAAAGGGAATCAAAGGAGGTTAAACCCGCGCTTTTTTTTAGAAGGAGATATCCATCCGCGTCACTGTCCTTCTTCACTCGAAAGATCCTCGATTTTTTTAACCAGATCAAAGCCCTCTTGCAAAGAAGAATCCGCGTGGAACCGAAGTTTTGGGGTTTGCCGGATATGCATCTGCAGGTTTAATTGGGATTGAATAAAACCCGCCGCGCTCTGAAGTCCCTGGACCCCTTTTTCAATAGAAGATTGATCTTTAAAACTGGAAATATAGATATCCGCGTAGGAAAGATCCCGAGAAACCGTCGCCCTCGATACGGAGAGAAAGGAATTTACCCGGGGATCCTTAATTTTTTGTTCCACAATAAGGGCGCCTATCTTTTCTTGTATAAGGCGCCCTAACCGTTCCAACCGATATTCGGACATACGCTTTCCCGTTAGGACAATTTCCGGGCAACTTCGACCATTTCGAAAACCTCGAATTGATCGCCCACCTGGATATCGTCAAACCCATCCAACCCAATTCCACATTCGTACCCGGAAGCCACTTCGCGGGCATCGTCTTTGAACCGTTTGAGGGATGAAATTTTACCCGTAAAGAGGACAATCCCTTCGCGGATAACGTTCACGCTGGCGCTTCGTTTTACCGTCCCCGTAAGGACGTAACAGCCGGCTATAGTTCCCACCTTCGGCACCTTAAAGGTATTTCGAACCTCCACGGTAGCGATAACCTCTTCCTTCGTATCCGGCTTTAACATTCCCTCCATGGCTTGTTGAATTTCTTCAACCGCCTTGTAGATTATGTTGTATTTACGGATTTCCACCTTTTCCTGGTCCGCGAGGGCCTTGGCTTGGGGGGTGGGTCGAACGTTAAACCCGATAATGATCGCGTTAGACGCCGCAGCCAAGTCCACGTCCCCCTCGTTAATAGCCCCCGGGAGGGCTTGGATAACGTTAAGTCGCACTTCCTTGGTGGATAATTTTTCCAAACTGGAGCGTACCGCCTCCACCGAACCCTGAACGTCGCCCTTAATGATAACCTTCAGTTCTTGAATTTCCCCGTCGCTGATCGTGTCGTACAGGTTATCCAGGGTTATTTTCTTAACGTTCTTAGCGTCCTCAAAACGCTTTAATTCCTGGCGTTTAGTCGAAATTCCTCGGGCGGTCCTCTCATCCTCCACAACCTGGAGGGGATCCCCCGCGTTCGGTATTCCCTCAAAGCCCAGAACTTCCACGGGCATGGCGGGGGTCGCTTCTTCTATCTTTTCTCCCTTATCGTTGAAAAGGGCCCGCACTTTCCCTGGCCATACGCCGGCGACGAAGGAGTCCCCAATCCGTAGGGTTCCCCGTTCAACGATCACCGTGGAAACGACCCCTCGACCGTGATCGATCCTGGATTCTAGAATCTTACCTTCGGCTCGGCAATCGTAGTTAGCCGTCAGCTCCAGGATTTCCGCCTGTAGCAGAATTGCTTCGATAAGCTTATCAATTCCCAGTTTCTTCAGGGCTGATATTTCGACAAACATCGTCTGTCCGCCCCAATCTTCGGGCATCAACCCCATTTCGGAGAGTTTATTTTTCACCTTATCAGGATTGGCATCCGGTTTATCGATCTTATTGATCGCCACGATAATGGGAACCTTAGCTTCCTTGGCGTGGTTGATCGCTTCTACCGTTTGGGGCATAACGCCGTCATCCGCCGCGACCACCAGGACTACGATATCCGTAACCTGTGCGCCCCGGGCCCGCATGCGGGTAAAGGCTTCGTGTCCCGGGGTGTCCAAGAAGGTTATGGCCCCGTTAGGAGTTTCCACCATGTACGCACCAATGTGCTGGGTAATCCCACCAAACTCTCCGGCGACCACATCGGTGCTCCGAATAGCATCCAGCAGTTTGGTTTTACCATGGTCTACGTGCCCCATGACGGTAACCACAGGAGGCCGATGCCGCAGGGAATTCTCCCCATCCTTCTCCGTTTCTATGACCGTTTCGTCGTAAAGGCTGACGATGTTGACGGTACAACCAAACTCGGAGGCCAGAATAGTGGCGGTCTCCGCGTCAATCTGTTGATTTATGGTCACCATCATGCCCATGGACATCAATTTTTGAATCAGGTCCGAGGCCTTTAAATTCATCTTCCGGGCCAGTTCGGAAACGGAAATAACTTCCATTATATCGATGGATTTGGGTACCGGATTCGCCATCCGGGTAGCCTTCTTCTTGGTCTGAAGAAGCTTCTCCTCCATCTCCTGTTCTTTACGCTGATAGACCGGTTTCTTGGCCTTAAAAGTCTTTTTTACGGGTCCCTTCCCCTCGGCTAAGGGGGTCACGGGGGCCGTACCAGGACGTCCACCGGGACCGGGGCGTCCACCGGGACCTGACCGGGGAGGGAAGCCCGGCCGAGGGCCGTTGTAGGGGGTCCGAGGGCCGTTGTAGGGCGGTCGACCTTGTCCCGGAGGACCACTTCGAGGAGGGCCCCCCGGAGCCCCGCCGTTTCCGCCGTAGGAAGAACGCGGAGGGGGACCATACCCCGGCCGACTTACCTGGCCCTGGGGTCTATTGGGGTAGGGAGCCTGGCTGGGAGCCCCTCCGTTGTAGGCCCCTCCATTGTTGAATCCACCGGAGGACGACGAGGGAGGGTTAGGATATCTATTACCTACCGGACGACCTCCAACCCGACCAGCGGCCGCCGCGGGCCGTTGGGGAAAGGGAGAACCGGGGGTTCGATTCGGGGAGCTAGAGGGGCTGGAGGGCCCCACAGGCCGTCCCCCTACCCGACCAGCGGCACCGGAAGGCCGGGGTGTGGGAGGTAGAGAGGAAACCCGTTCACCGGAAGCTTCGGCGGCCTTGGGTTCCCTTTCGGAAGGAACCCTCTGGGGCTCGGTGGCCGTGTCGGGAGGGACCGCTCCGGAGGGAGGGACGGATACGCTGACAGGAGCGGCTCCCCCCGTTGCCGGATGTAGCGAAGGTCCAGGGGCGGCTGGCGTACCAGCGGAAGGTTTCACCTCAGCGGAGGGCGACGGTTTAGCCGTTTCCACGGGGGCGACCGCGGTTTTTGGGAGGGAATTTTCCTTCCCGCTGACCGGTTCGGCCTCCTTTTCGCTTGGATGGCTAACCGGCACAACCCGGGCGGAGGGCTTTTTTGCCGGGACCGGCTCTGAAACGGATGAAGGAACGGGGCTTTGAGGCTTTTTCTTTACCACCACCACCTTGCGGCGTTCCCCATGTTCCGGGCCGCTGGGGGCTCCGGAAGAAGGCGCCGCCCCCTCCGGAGATTCGGAGGCGGTTTTTGTGTGTTTGATCAGCTCCACTTTCGGTTTCTGCGTAGTATCGAATTCCTCAGCCATAATCCACCTTTACTCTTCATCTTCGTATTCGAAGCTCAACCCAATGCCACAATTAGGACAGGTTGTCATATCAGTTGTTATTTTCGCGCCACATTCGGGACACTCGTACTCTTCCGTATCTTCGTCCGATTCTTCGCCTTCCCCTTCCACCGGTTCTTCGTTCACAGGGGCCTCGGCTTGGACATCCTCTTCTACAATTTCCACATTTTCATCGATCAAGCCCTGGAGTACCTTTAATTGATCCGCCGTAATACCCTGGAGTTCCGAAAGCTGTCCTTCCGAAAGGGCCAGGAAATCTTCGATGTACTCGACGCCGTTTTCGGCTAAGGCCGCGGCAACCGCAGGATCGACCCCCGGCAACTCGGCTATGCGGGTAATTTCCTCTTCGTATTCCTCCGTGTCCCCGAAAAGTTCCGATACGGCCCGCCGGGATTCGGAGGAAACATCCATTTCGGCGTACTGGGCCTCGGTTTTAACGTCGATATTCCAGTCCACCAGCCTATTGGCCAACCGAACGTTTAGACCCTGCTTACCAATGGCTAAAGAAAGTTGGGATTCGTTGACCACCGCCAAGGCTTGATGTTTCGCCTCGTCCAGGATGATCACATCCCGAACTTCCGCGGGGGACAGGGCATTTTTTATGAAGCGGCGAGGATCGGGATCGTACTTTAGGATATCGATTTTTTCCCCTTCCAGCTCCCGGATAATCGATTGAATTCGGACACCCTTCAGACCCACGCAGGCGCCCACGGGGTCCACATCGTCCCGGTTGGAGTAGACCGCCAGTTTGGTCCTATACCCCGGCTCCCGGACAATTTTATGGATTTCCACGGTCTTATCGTAAACCTCCGGAACTTCCAGCTCAAAAATGGCCCGGACAAAGTCCGTGTGGGTACGGGAAAGCACGATTTGAAGCCCCGCGGGGGTTTTATTAACCTCCGTGATAAGGGCCTTGATGCGGTCGTTCACGTGGTACACTTCCCGGGGGGACTGGTATTTCCGGGGTAAAATTCCCTCGACCTTTCCCAAATCCACATAAATCGTACCGTTCCGTTCTCGTTGGTAGTACCCGATAATAATCTCGCCGACCTTATCTTTGTACTCCGAATAGAGGCTATCCTTCTGGATTTCCCGGATCGACTGATGGGCCGTCTGTTTTGCGCTTTGAACGGCGATTCGATCAAATTCCTTAGGGTCCACTTCGATGAGCAACTCATCGCCGATTTCCGCTTCCGGGTCCAACTCCCGAGCCTCTTCCAGGTCGATCTCCGAAACCGGATCGTATACCCCATCGACAATCTTTTTCTTCGCGAAAATCGCCACCTGGGTATTATCATCGTTAAAACGGACCACCGCGTTATCCGCGTTTCCGTAACGGCGTTTGTACGCCGCCAGGAGGGTATTCTCGATGGTCCTGAGGACGAGTTCCTCTGAAATACCACGATCCTGAATCAGTTGGCGGATCGCTTCGGACATATCCGATGCCATCAGTCTTCAACCTCCTGTGAATAATCTAACTTTGCTTTCGCTATAATTTCGTAGGGCAATTTCACCGTCTCCCCCAATTTTCGAAGCGTCACGCTGTTATCGTCCGCTTCGACCACCACACCCCCGGTCCAGTCGGATATATCGGTACGGTAGCATTTAACGCCCTTACCGATATACAGGGTAAATTCCGACCCATCTTTTATCACCCGATCAATACCCGGGGATGTAACTTCGACGTACAAGTCCTGATCGGGAAAAGCCAATTCTAAACGCGGAAGAACCGCGTGATGGGCCTTGGAGCAATCTCCCAGGCTGACGACCCCCGGTTTTGTTACCGTTAAACGAAGTTGTACCGCCCCTCGGTTCCGTGAAAGAAACACTTCCACCAGAGATAAGCCAAGGCCCCGGATAACCGGAGCGAGGGAACGGTATAAGTCTTCATCCCAGGGGGGATTGTACCGCACAGCACCACCTATAAAAAAGGAGTCGTTCGAACGACCCCTTTTTGTTCTTGAATCATCGATTGTCATACCCACTGTATCCATTGCGTCGTTCTTTGTCAATCGTAGAAAAGGGCGATGCCGTAGACCCGTTGAGCCCCCGAGGCTCGAAGGGCCTCGGCACAGGCGTTTAAGGTGGCCCCGGTGGTTATTACGTCGTCAAATATCGCTACCGTGGGGCCTACCCTGGTGGAGCACTGAATTTTCCCCCGTAAATTCACCGAGCGTTCTTCCCGGTTTAGTTCCTTCTGACTCCGGGAGACGCTTCGACGTAAACAACGGAGTACGGGGATCGTCGTTGCTTTTTCTAATTTTTTCGCTAGGTACTCGATTTGGTCCCATCCGGTTTTTTTTAGCTTTCCCGGCCGAGGAGGAACGGGAACCAGGGCGTCAACGGGGGGATGGGTAAGCGCCAGCTGATCCAGGGCTTCGAGTATGGGGGGTATAAAAAAATTCGCCAAGGGACGATGCCGGTGAAACTTGTACGCGGCCAATAGGTTCCGATACACGCCTCCGTAGGGATACAGGGCCACCACGGCGTCGTAAAAGGGTCGTTCCTTTTGACGGCATTCAATACACAACCCCTCCTCCGAGATAAGGGGCCTGCCACAGTGGGGACAGGCGGGGGGAAAGGATACCCGTAAAAAGGCGTGGCAGGCTTCGCAGAGCCCCCGGTGAATTTCTGGGCCTTCAAACAGGTCCGTGCCGCAGAGGGCACACTGGGACGGGGCTATCCATTCGCGGATCCGGTCGATCAAAAAAAGGGGTTCTTTCATACCCCCTTTATGGCGCGAAAAAACCGGATGCTTTAAAAAACAGTGAGTTCCCTCTAAAAACTGATGTTTTTAGAATTGAGGCTGTCCCGTAACTTAGGAAGTTACGGGACAGCTTCCTTAATGTCGTATTTTCGTAGGATTTTAGCGGTTTCCCCTGGTTTTAATACGTCGAAAGGGTCAAAAACGCTAAAATCCGAGAAAATACAAGGGCTGTCTGATAACTAACAGAGTTATCAGACAGCCTCAATTGTGTCCACAGTTAAAAAAGGGAGAGATTTTTATCCTGTTCCTTTCTTTTAGCGCCCCCGCTGGAAGGGCGGTGGGGACCTTCGCTCCGGGAAAGGCTTTCTTTCCATTGGTGGATTTTTGTAAGCGCCCCCAGGGGGGTTAGTCGGTTTTCGTCCAGGTCCAGGAGTTCTTCCTCAATTCGGCTCCTTCTTCGATCTTCCCGGGGGAGATTCTCTTTTTCTTCGTTGTCCCCCGGTGTGATGGGGAGACCGGTTAATTTTTTTTCATTTTCCCGGAGCTTTTCCATAATCCCGGCGGCCCTTTGAATGATGGCAGATGGAATGCCCGCTAACCGGGCCACGTGGAGACCGTAGGATTCGGCGGTAGCCCCTTCCTTAAGTTTGCGTAAAAATACAATCTCCCCGTCCCGTTCCAACACCTCCATGGACCGGTTGGCCAGGGCTGGGTGTTCCAGGGCGGAAAGTTCGTGATAATGGGTCGCGAAAAGGGTTCGGCAACGAATTCGATGTAGGAGGTCTTCGCAGATGGCCCAGGCCAGGGAAAGTCCATCGTTGGTACCGGTTCCCCGGCCTACCTCGTCCATAATGACCAGGCTTTTATCCGAAGCGGCGTGGAGGATATGGGCGGTTTCGCTCATTTCAACGAGGAAGGTGGATTCCCCCCGGGCAAGGTTATCCGATGCTCCCACCCGGCAAAACACCCTATCCACCACCCCCACGGTGGCTTCCCGGGCGGGGACAAAACTACCCATCTGGGCCATCAGGGCGATAAGGGCCGCCTGCCGGAGGTAGGTGGATTTTCCCGCCATATTTGGCCCCGTGATCAGGGCGAAATACACCCCCGCTCTGTTTAAAAGTACGTCGTTGGGGACAAATTCCCCCCGGGCCAGATGGGCTTCCACCACCGGGTGGCGGCCCTCCAGGATACTAAGGCTCGACGAATCGTCCAGCCGGGGGCGCACCCAACCGCGAACCGTGGCGGCCCTGGCCAAGGATTGGGCCACGTCCAAATCGGCGATTCGTCGAGCCGCGGCCATCATTTCCACGAGGCATTCCTTGGCCGAGTCCCGGATCTGCACAAAGAGGCGTCGTTCCAGTTCGATTACCCGGTCCGAGGCCCCGTTTATTTCCGATTCCAGGGCCGCCAATCGATCGGTGGTAAACCGCTCCCCCCCCACGACCCCCTGACGACGGATAAAATGGGAGGGTACCAGGGGGAGGTTGGACTTGGTTACCTCAAAAAAATATCCAATAAGGCGATTGTACCGAATTTTCAGGGTGTTTATTCCCGTAAGGGAGCGTTCTTCCTCCAGGTAGGCTTCCAGGAGTTGGCGACCGTTATCCCGAAGGGAAAGCAGATTGTCCAATTCGGGGCTAAACCCCTTTCTGATCAAGTTACCCTCGGTTAGGAGGATAGAAGGTTCGTCGACCAAGGCGCGATCCAACAGTTGCCGAAGTTTTTGAAGCTTTTCCAGGGTTTCCCGTGAAGGGGGGGCTACGGCGTCATCATCCTGGCCTTCGTCTGTAAAAGAGAGTCCCACGGTGTCGGCCAGGGCTTCAATTTTTTCGTAAAGGCCCAGGGCCCAAGCCACTGCCTTCAGGTCCTTTCCGTGGGCCCTATCCATGGCGACCCGGGAACAAAGGCGTTCCAAATCCGGCGCCTGGGCCAGGATCTCCCGGAGGGCGGTCAAATGGGCCTGATCGTGGTATAATAGGTCTACCCGCTGGAGTCGCCGTTCTATTTGGGGGATTTTCCGAAGGGGGTGGAGGATCCGCCACTTTAAAAGCCTTCTACCCATGGCGGTACGGCTTTCATCCATTACTTCTAAAAGAGAATACTTTGTATCCCCATCCCGCAGATTCCGGATTAACTCCAGGTTCCGTTGGGATGACTCGTCAATTTCCACGTAATCCTCATCCCCGTAGAGGACGATGGCCCGAACGTGGGGAAGCACGCTTTTGGCGGTTTCATCGAGGTAGTCCAGCAGGGCCCCCGGGGCGAGCAGGACCACGGGATCATCGCCCAGGCCAAAGGCCCTTAAATTCGCCGTACCGAACTGCCTCTGCAGACGTTCGGCACTTCGTTGTCCGTCAAAAAGCCAATCGGCCCATCGGTTCACCACCAGGGCGCTCCGGTCCAACACGGAACGGGCCAATTCTTTCCATTCCTCCAACAGAGATTCCTGGACTATCAATTCCCGGGGCTGGACCCGCTCCAACTCCCGTTTCAACCGTTCCAGGGCATCCTCCAGGGGGAAAAGGGTAGTCCTAAAATCCCCGGTGGAAAGGTCAATATAGGCGAAGGAAAGGGCTTTGGCTCCCGAAGCGAGGGCGGCTAGATAATTGGAGCTTCCCTTATCCAGGTACTCCTCGTCCACGATGGTTCCCGGGGTAATTACCTCGACCACTTCCCGTTCCACCAGCCCTTTGCCCTTGCCGGGTTCGGAGATTTGTTCGCAAATTGCGATTTTTTTCCCTAACCGTAGGAGTCGGCCGATATACGAACGGGCGGCGTGGTAGGGAATCCCACACATGGGAAGCCCATTTCGGCTTGTCAGGGTAAGGTTGAGGAGGGAAGAAACCTCGAGGGCGTCCTCTGAAAACATTTCATAAAAATCGCCCAACCGGAAAAAGAGAACATCGTCCCTATAGTCCTTCTTGATACGCCGGTATTGTTCAATGAGGGGGCTCGAATCGGCCATGGGAGTTGCATTATACGAAAGTATAAATTAAAGTACAACATACACGGGGCCGTTTTAAAACCCCCGGGGTTTTACACGGTTCATACGCTTGAGGTTTTTACGAAAGGCCCTTGCTTTTGGAAGGCCTCGGTTGTAAAAGGAGTTTTACGTGGCCGAAGCGTTATGGTATAAGGAAGATCGCAACACCCTGTATCTTCGGGCCCAGGGACACATCACAGCCTCCCTTTGTGCGGATCTTCGCGGAATAGTTTTTTCTCGATTTGAGACGGCTCCCCAGGTGGAGAACATGTACGTCGATCTTTCCGCCTGCGATTATATGGATTCCACCTTCATGGGTCTTTTGGTGGGCTTTAATAAGCGGTTAATCAAGGCGTCGGGAAAAAAACTTTCGATCGTGAAGCCCTCGGTCACGGCTTTGGAACTACTGGAGGGGTTGGGGATCACCACGTTGGTGGATCTGGTCGACGAAACCGTGGCATTTCCGTCGAATATGCAAAATATACTAAAGACCCAAGATACGGGTCCGGATCTTCTGCTACGGACCCACGAAAATTTAATGGAGCTGTCGGAGGAAAACAGAAAAAAGTTTTCGATCCTCCATAGCCTTCTTAAAAATCAAGAAAAAAAATCCTAGAAGCTTGTGGGATTGTATAAATCTGGCTCCTTTGAAAGTTAGAGACCATTCTAAAAACATCAGTTTTTAGAATGGTTCCGCTGAAATTGCGATTTCAGCGGCCCGCCTTTGTTTTAAGGTTCTGAATAACCTTATCGGTGATGTCCACCGTGGGGCTGTACCAGAGAATCCCCGTGTTTTCCTTAAGGTTCAGGACCATGCTGTAGCCGTCGCTTTCGGCTACGATTTTTATCTCATCGTAAACCTGCTGTAAAAAAGCTGTCGATTCGGTCAGTTTTTTCTTTTGGTCCTCCAATTCGGCGCTTTTTATCCGGTAATACTCCTTTAAATACTCGGATTTTTTGTAAATTTCGTTATCCAACTGGAGAGCCGTGGTCTTATCCCCGGCGGTATCCGCGTCCAGCTTGCTTTTTTGAAGGCCCTGTATTTCCGCGGTCATCCGGTCCACATCCGCTTGGACCTTGGCGCTCTTTTCCTGAAAGTCCCGAACCGCCTTTGAATCCTGGAAAAAGGCGGTATAGATTTTTGGCAGGTCCACCACCGCGAATCGGGTCAGCTGTTGGGCCTGTAGGGCCGAGGCCAAAAGTAGAAAAAGGCCTATAAGATAGGGGCTTTTATTCTTCATACACGCTCCTCATGGGGACCCCGAAGGCCCCTGGGGGCGCTTCGAAGGTTTTTTCGCGAATCCCCGGGGAATTCGCTTTTTATTGTATGGGCCCCTAAAAAAATTTTAGAAGCCCCTTCAAGTAGCCTGTCAAACCGGCGGACCCTTTCCGGGCCCGTACGGGACTTTTACCCGCTAGTAGGTGCGCCCTGCCGGGCGCACCATAAAAAATCGCAGGAATCTGCGATTTTTTATGGTACAAACTCCTCAAGAAGCGAAGCTTCTCGGGAGCCTGGTTTATGCAGTCCGACAGGCTCCTAGTACGTGGAAAGGGCAAAGGAGATAACAAAATCCAAGCCCGAAGTGGGATCGCTGGCGCTATGACCAATACCTCCGGCCTGCCATTCGACGGCTCCGTTTACGATTTTAAATCGTTTAGCCAAACTAAAACGGAAGGGGAACTGGGGAATGGTGAATCGGAATCCGCCTCCCAGACTGAACCGGAAGTCTTCGGGCTCCAGGTATTGGAAAAAGTGCTGGGGCGTATCTTTTACCGCCGCGGCGTCTATAAACCAATCCCAGGCCAAAACACCCGGGACCAGGGGGGTGCGGAGTTCCGCCCAGTTTTCCCAGAGGGCCAAGCCGTAGTTAAGCCGCTCGCTGTACCAGCCCCGGGCGGTAAACATTCCATCGATGGCTAGCATGTTGGTAGAGTTAATTTTCGGTTCCCCGTTGAACCATTGGGGGAAAATAAAAGAAAGCCCCGAATGGATGCCGAACACGGTCTTGAATTTGAAGTTATCGGTCAGGGGGAATTCAAAAAGGGTATGGAAATATTCCGCCTTGGTGTCCGTTTTTACGTAGTGCTCCAATTCGAAGGGAAGAATACCGTAATACCCTACCCTCTGGATTCCGTAGTACCCCCGGCTGGGGTCGTAATAAACATCCCGTTTATCCAAGGCCACGCTGGTCCATACCGAGTTCGCGGGGGTCCACAGGTTATTTCCCGCCCGTAGGGTAGGATCGAAGGGCCGATAGAGGGTGGCGTCGTAGGAATTGAGAATTAACCCCGAACGGATGCCCCCTCCAAGGTTCAAGTTTCCGTAGGCCGTGGTAAACCGGTACCCCGTGGAAAAGCCCACCGACAGATTCCACTGGTCGTACTTCATAAGGTACTCGTCCGCGGGGGTTTTGGCCGCGTCGATATACTCCTTGTAGGTATTAAACCCGTCAGGGTAGGCGTAGGTTTCATCCCCGTTAAAGAAGGGGGCACTACTATCCATAAGGGCTTTTAGGGCCGTATGTTTAGCGGTAAAATCAAAGCCCCCGGACAGGGGCAGTCCCAACATCCACCGTTGGGTATACTGGACCGATACGCTCTGGGTATCCGGCGAACCGTTTACCTCCACACCAAAGATGTTCCCCTGCCCCAGGAAATTTCGATCGTTCCACTTTACCAAGCCGGAAATGGGGAACGCGTCGGGGGTGGAGGTACCCGAGAAGGTCAAACCGAACTGAATATCCGCAGTGGGTTGTTCTTCCACGTTGAACACCAGGTTCATTAAATTATCCGCGCTTCCGGGGGGTGTTTCGGGGGTTACGGAGGAAAAATATTGAAGATTATAGAGATTTCTCATGCCATCGAGAACCTTGGTTTTTGAGAAAATATCCCCCGTTTCCAGGGGAATTTCCCGGAGGATCACGCTGTCCTTGGTTTTTTTGTTTCCCCGAATGATGATATTTTCGATATGAGCCCGGTCCCGTTCGACGATGGACACGAGGTAGGCGATCTTACCTTCCGCCTCGTTTCGAATTTCCCGGTGGCTGATGGTGTTAAAAATATACCCGTTTTCGTAGTACAAATCCGCGATTCTCTGGAAATCCGCTTCCAGTTTTTTTCCGTTTATAATTTGTCCCGATTTAGAATACACCAGGGCGGATAGTTTTTCGGTGGAAAATATTTTGTTTCCCTCAAAGCTTATGCCGTCAAAGATATAGACCTTTCCCTCGTGAATTCGGAACGTTATGGTAACCAGGTTATGTCCCTGGGCGTCCTTGTGGATTTCCTTCACCACGTCCGTTACCGCCGCGTCGATATACCCCCGCTCCTGATAGTATTGGACCACGGTGTTTTTATCCCCGTTCAGTTTAGCTTCCTGGTAGGCCCCATCGTTAAAGAGGGATTTGGTTTTTAAGGAAAGGATGCCCCGGAGAGTTTTTTCCGAAAAGGCCGTATTACCCTCGAATCGGATCGCGTCTACGGTTATTTTCTCTCCCTCCTGGATGGTAAACGTTAGATCAACCGATCCGTCCTTATTTTTTTTGGTATCCGAAGTGACCTTTACGTCCGGATACCCCTTTTCCATATATTTATTTCTAATCGCCTGCTCATCGGCCTTTTGTTTAATTTGGTTGACCACATCGTTGGTTTTTATGGTGATCACATCGAGCAATTCGTTCCTTCGCAGTCCCTTGTTTCCCTCAAAATTAATTTTGGAAACCACCGGTTTTTCCGTAACGGTAAATTTGATAATCACCGCCGACCCCTCGGGATTGGCGGGGACTGCGGAAGGGGTAATCACGTCAAAGTATTCCAGGGCGTATAGTCGGCCTTGAAGCTCCCAAAAAAGGTCGTCCTTAAACAAACGGCCTATATAGGGCTGGATAACCCCCTCGAGTTCCGAGGCCTTAACGTGCTTTAACCCGTCGAAGGTTATGTCTTTTATGGGCTTGCCAACATACCAATCATCCGCCCTCTGCTGGGCAAAGGCTAAAGAAACTGAAATTAGAAGCAAAAACAGGGCAACGAGTCGAGTGCGCATCCAAGCTCCTTACAATACGGGGGCCCGTTGGTTCGTGCCGCCGTGGTCTGCAATTTTTCCCCGAAGCTATTTAAGGGACCATTTCCAACTAAGGGTAAAGGACTGGTCGTCAATAAATAAATGCTCAGGATGGGTAGGAACAAAGTCCCACCGAAGGTTAAAAAGTGGAGTCCGTAATTCCATTCCAATGTCCGGTTCTAAGGTCATACCTCCAAACAAATCGTAGGCCTTTGTAGGGTCGTACCGTAAAGATAGCATGGATTGGACGAATAAGTTAGGTCCAAAGTACTTCCCCATGAAAACAGTTGTATTGTCGAAATAGTTACCCAGGCCGTTCATCCTGTCAACCGCCTCGGACCGTAACCCCGTGGCCTTGAGCACCGCGTTTTGCAGGACCTGGGTCCGAACGGAGAACATATCCAGGTTCAAGGTGTCCCGAATATTCTTTTCAAACACCCGGATTACGTTAAACTGAGCGAAAACATCCGAGGACGCGGCAATGAGGGCGTTTTGGATCTGATTCGGATTATTCTGGGAACTAAGGGTTAAGTTTTGCCCTAAAATTGATAAAATGTCAAACTGCGAGAGGGGAGGATCGGATTCCAACCGGGGCGTAAAGGTGCTTAAGGGAGCATCGTTTACCACCAGGGCAATCGTTACGGGCCCCTCGTCGGTCCTATCCCGAATCTCCGCCCGAAGAATCAACCGGGGGTCAAAATGGATCTCATTTTCGTTAAACGTTAAAATACCTTCGGTTATATAGAAACTCCGCTGAAAATAAAACACTTCCCCGCCGCGGAATTGGACCTTCCCCGTCAGGGAGTAGCGTCCGGCTACGCTATTGGAGAGTATATGGAGGTTAGAACCGATATCCGCGTACCCTCGGACCACTGGAAGCTCCTCCGAAGGCCAGAGGAATTCGACCTTTCGGTCCGTTTTGATTAAAAGATCCACAAAAACCGGAAAAACCTCCCCCCCCGATGTTCCCTGGGCCTCGGTCATTGCCCTTGTATCCAGGGTTACCTGGGTGTTCTGGGCCGTCAGTACGCCCCCGATTTTAAAACCCGCCTCGTCCAAGGTCAAGTTGAGGTTCCCCGAAGCGAGTCCCAGGGCATGGACCCCAAAGAGGGAATTTTTAAAGGGAATAGCATTGGTCGGGGGGACAGAAACACCCATGGTAAAGGTCGTGGGAATCCACCGGTCAAAATAAAATTTCGCTTGAATGGTCCCGTACCCCTTTTCTGCGGGAAGAATGAGGGGACCAAAACTCATTTCGTTACCGTTAAACACCAGGTCCACCGACGCGGGGCCCAATTCTCCCACGACCCAATCGGGAACCCTGAGACGGACGCTTTTTCCCTCCGCACGGCCAGAGAATTCCGGATCGCTCAGGGGACCCGTAATTCGGATGGTGGCGTTTAAAAACCCGCCCGTAAAATCAACCATGGACTGCAGATTAAAAAGAGCCCAGAAAACGGGGAAGTCCACGTAAAGATCCCTGGTAGAGGCGTCAATGATGCCGTTCAAAAGGGTACCCGTGATCGATCCCCGAAGTGGAAGGGGATTGGAAAAGGCCGCGTAAAACGCCCCACCCTGGCCTATCTGGAGCCGGATAGAATTTTTGGGCCCCCCGTTAAGGGTAATCGTATCCTTCTGTTTCTCTAGGTTGATTTGAAAAGCTTCGGAGGATTGCCAAGCGTCCAATCGGGCGCTTTGGATCTGTATGGAGGACCGCAGGGTTGTTAATCCATCCATCGCCTTATCCCAGGTATCGAAGGGGGAGAAAGCAAGTTCCCCGCTCCCGTTTATATCCATGTCCCGGCCAAAGGCGGTACCCTTTAGCCGAAAAGCCCCCGAGGCCCGCTGGGCAAGTCGATCAATTTTGAATTGGGGAACCTGTACATTCAGACTGCCGTAGGCCAGGGCAAGATCTTCCACGTCCAAACTTTGGGGGGTCAGGGAAAAAGAGGCCCCCAGGGCAACATCCTGATCCCCCATTTTTGTCTGTAAGGACGCCAATTTGCAATCCACCGAATAGGAGGACCAATCTTTCCAGATAAGGCGGACTTCGCCGGTGACTCTGGCGGCTTGGGCATCGGGAAAGAGCCGGGCAATTTGGGCCCTAACCAGGTAGAGCCGCAAATTAAAGGATCCCCCCTGGTACGCGGAATTCCACTCGTATCGTTCGTTTCCCGAAGTATCGTTCAGCTGAAGATTGGCGGATACGGAGGTGAACCCCGGATTCCAGGTACCCGCCGCCTTTCCGGATAAGGGCCCCCGGCCATCGTCGTAGGAAAGGTGTGTAAAATTAGCTCCTCCCTGGTTTACCGTTCCCCCTAGTTCTGCGGTAATGGCTTTGCTGTTCCAAAGGGACACTTCGCTGATTCCCAATGTATCCACCGTGATGGACCATTCAGCGGGGGTAGCCCAACGAAAACTGCCGGCGAAGGAAAGCTTAGGCCGCTGTTCTCCCCAGGGAATCGGCAGGGCTTGAACTTGTAGGATCCCAGAAATTTCACCTCCCTCGGCAATCGAAAGGTGGGATGAAAAACCGTAGGAACCCTGGAGGCTCAAGGACCGTTGATCCAACAGAGTACCATCCACATGGTACGTTAGATCCTTAAAAACCGAATCGATCTTGAAATTGATATCCGTGGGGTCAGAAAAATCCGCGCTGGAAGAAAAATTCAAGCTTCCACCGGTCCACACGAGGCGGCCGTCGGTTATGGAAAAATGGGTGTCGGTTCCGGAGATCGAGGCCACCGCGAAGAAGTCCCCATTTCCCTGGTATGCTGTTACAAAACGGGGGATGTTAAAGGAAAAATGGTGGAAATCCGTAGAAAAAAAGAGCTCCGTGGTCATGGAAAGATGATCCACCAAGGAAGGCAAAGGATCGGGGAGCGGGGGCACATCACTAAAAGATCGAAGCAGGGCCATAAGGTCGGCGGCGGCAAAGGAATCCGCCGAAACGGAGGCTTGCAAAAGGTTCGTTTTCCAAGTAAAGGACCCCACGGAAGAGATCCGGGTGATCTTTACGTTTTCATAGGATTCCACGTTAGAGAACCGGAGGGCCGAAATTTGGAAGGATAGGGATTGGGCTTCCCGAATTACCCGGACATCCACTGCGGAAAGGGTCACAGTCCCCAGGGATACCTGATCGGCAAAGAGAACCAAGTCCCGGCCTTCCATGGAAATACGGGCATCCGCGTCTAAAGGGTCCCCGCTTCGGGTTTTAAAGCCGGAAATCCGCAATCTTCCCGTGGGAGCCCAGGTCGTAAAATCCAGATCCCCCTGAAATTCCAGGTTCCCCTGGGATGGAACGACGGTAAGGGAGTCAAAGTGGATGGCCCGTGCGGTCCCCCGGGCTTGAAGGTTCACCTGGGCCTTCCCAATGGGGGGTATGTTGGCGTAGAAGACCTGAAGGTTCCCCTGGTACGTCACGTTTCCGCGGAGGGAGAGGGAAGTCGAAAGGTTTCCCGAAAAGCTCCCCCCTAACCAGGGACCCAAGGGAGCCCAGGAAAATCGGGGGGTCAAAAAACTAAGGGGGGAAAAATGATCCATCATCAATTCCGCTTTAAGAATTTCCGAGGCAAAGGTATAACGGAGGGTAAGGTCAAAGGGAAGACGATCCTTGATTTTTCTCATTTCCAGCTCTCCATTTTGAAGAGCCACGTTGACCGTTAAGGGTTTTAAGGAAAAAGAATCCCCCTCCAGACGGGGTAAGGCTAGGGTTACGGAGCCGGTTTTCAAATCCGTCGAAAGGGAACCTGAAAATTTGGCATCCAGATGCAGGGGCCCTAGGGCCGAGGGAAGGGCCCCCAGAGAAAGGGCCAGACCCAAGGAGCCGCTAAACCGCAGACTATCGTTTTCATACCGTCCCTGGATCGTAAGTTTAGTCATCCGAACCCAGTCGTTCCCCGAGGCCCACCGAAGATTCCCTCCGTATACGCGAATTTGAAGATCAGCGTTGATCTGATCCCTGGGGATTGCCACGGAAGTGGAAGGGTGATCCGCCGAACTGGCGGGAGGAAACAATTTTTGCATCAAATCATCGTCCCGGGAGGCCACAAAAGAAACTTCCGGGGTATCCAAAACGATAGACCGAACAGCCTTGAATTCCCCACCCGAAAGAAGTAGGAGGGGCGAATAAACGATCCTAAGTCGTTTAAGGCGAAAGAATGGATCCCCCTCGTCGCTATAAATACGGATTCCTCGGATATCGATGGTGGAAAACAGAGAGGGCCCCATGGAATCGTACCGGATACGTCTTCCCAGGGCCTTTTCCCCCTGGGCTATTATTTGATCCCGTAGGTGGACCATTTTTTCGTTTAAATTTTTCTGAAGAGGACGGAGAAATACCATCGTCAGGCCCACCAGGCATAAAAAGAGAAAAAATTCTGTTATTATCCGGAGTCGACGGGAACGGCGGGCCCTCGGGGTAACCGGTCCTCCATCGAGCTTAATCTCTTTCTCTGACAAGGCTATCAAACTCCAAACCAAACTACCACGGATCCGATGGAATTACTATTCCATGAATGAGTCCCCTCTAAAAACTGATGTTTTTAGAGGGGACTCATGAATTGTATTTTCCTTATCGGCATGCTATAAAACCTTTCCATGGTATTACGAAATTTTGTGGTCTTCGAGGGTGGGGATGGTACTGGGACCTCCACCCAGCTTTCTCTACTAAAACAACGGACCGAGCTCTTACGTGACGGTCCAGAATTCTTTTTTACCTTCGAACCCACCAACGGCCCCATAGGCCAATTGATTCGTCGTTCCCTCCATGGGGACCCTCCCTTACAAGGCGAAACCATAGCCCGATTGTTTTCCGCGGACCGGAACGAACACCTTTACGGCGCCGGGGGCATCGTGGAACTCTGCGAAAAAAATATCCTGGTGGTTAGCGACCGCTACGTCCTTTCTTCCCTGGTATACCAGGGGTTAGTCTGTAAAACCGACCTTCCCGATCGATTGAACGCCGATTTTCCCTACCCAGAACTGGTCCTCTACTTTGACGTAGAACCCGAAATGGCGGATCGACGTCTTGCCAGTCGGGATAAAAAGGATGCTTACGAAAAATTGGATTTTCAGATTCAGGTACACCGGCGCTATAGGGAGCTTCTACCCCGGTACACGGCCCAGGGTAGCCGCCTCATACGGATAAACGCGGCCCTTTCTATCGAAGAAGTGGCCCAAGAGGTATGGAGGGCCCTACAAAATCTGCCGATACTAGGGGGGTGAACTCTACAAAATTCCCCAGGGCGGTTAAAATCTGTTCGTTTATGGTGCTTCTCTCCCTTCTGTTCCTTCCTGCCCAGAAGGCGGGGGCCTATTACGCCCAATACAAGGAGGAGTACTATCAGTTGTACCACCTGCACTATATCCAGTATCCCGACGACACGATCGAAAATATTTATTGGCTTGAACGGGCTCTTAAGGCCGATTTCGCCAATCCCCTGTACGCCCTCGCTTTAATAGAAAATCCAGTCCAGTGGGAAAAGTACCGCTACCTCTTTATGATGCACCTTAATTTAAAGATGATAGAGCAGTATCTCCTTTTGGGAGAAAAATGGAACAAACGACATGCCTATTTTTATAACGCCCCGTGGAAAGATCAAAATCTGGAAAGCCTAGATACGGCGGAATCCTGCTTTAGGGCCGCCCTATCCTACTGGAAAGACGCGGTGGACTGGTCTCAAAAAGCTCAAAACGGTAAATTCCGCTTTATAAACCTGGAACGGATTCAATATTGGGAAGATGAAGCCAGCCGAATCGGCGACGGAAGCTTGAATTACGACACCATTATCCGTCGGGAATTAAAGCTCCTGGACGACGTACGGCAAAAATTCAAGGCCATGGATAAAAACACCTACTAAAAATCTCCCTACACAATCCACATGGCGTCTCCGTAGCTGAAAAACCGGTATTTTTCCCGAATCGCCTCCGCGTAGGTGTCTAAAATTAAATCCCGGCCGGCAAAGGCGCAAACCAACATTAAAAGGGTCGATTCGGGGGTATGAAAATTGGTAAAAAGGGAGTTTACCACCTTAAACCGATAGGAGGGGTAAATGAAAATGGACGTAGAACTGGAACCCCGTTCTAAACGGCCGTTTTTCCACGCCGATTCTAGGGTCCGCACGGCGGTGGTCCCCACGGCCACGATAGGTCTCCCTTCGGCGTGGGCCCGCTCCACCATTTCAGCGGTTTTTTCCCCCACCGTATACACTTCCTCGTGCATTTTATGGTCCTCCAGCCGATCCGAACGGACGGGCAAGAAGGTTCCTAAACCCACGTGGAGGGTAACAAAGGCGGTTTCAATTCCCCGCCTCCGCAGGGCCCCCAGGATTTCTTCGGTAAAATGAAGCCCCGCGGTGGGCGCCGCCGCCGAACCGGTGGAACGGGCGTACACGGTTTGGTAACGGTCCTCGTCCCCCGCGTCGTCCTGTCGTTTTATATAGGGCGGCAAGGGTATATGGCCGTGGAGGTCCAGCCAGGGGTCGTCCACGGGGGCGCTAAAGGAGAGGATACGGAATTCTCCCTCTTCTCCCTCAATTTCCCCCGTAAGGCCCCCCTCGAATCTATAGCGGCTTCCGACCCGTCGTCGTTTTGCCCGTTTGGCCATAACTTTCCATCGATTCTCACCCCACCGTTCTACCAAAAGGAATTCCGCCCGAACCCCGGTTTCTTCGGCTATGCCGAACAACCGGGCCTTGCGGACCCGGGAGTCGTTGAACACTAAAAGAGCGTCCTGGGGCAGTAAATCCGGAAGATCGGCGACCATTTTATGCGCCCTTTTGCCGGAAGCCCGATCCAAGACTAAAAGGCGGCTTTTCCCCCGTTCTGCAGGGGGGTATTGGGCGATTAATTCTTCGGGTAGATCAAAAGAGAAGTCCTTCGTTTCCATCGTTTTTCCGGTTTATATGAAGATGTTCATAGGCCAAGGGGGTGACCATACGGCCCCGGGGAGTGCGTTGTAAAAGCCCCGCCTGAATAAGATAGGGTTCATAGTAATCTTCCAGGGTATCCACCGCCTCTCCGACCGAGATTGCCAGGGTTTCGGCGCCCACGGGTCCTCCGCCGTACCGCTCGATAATGATGCGTAGAATCTCCCTATCGTATTTTTCTAGGCCCAACTGATCAATTTCCAAACGTTGTAACCCCTCTTCCACCACCCTCCGGCTGATGTGTCCTTCTCCCAGAACCTGGGCGAAATCTCGCATCCTCCGTAAAAGCCGGTTGGCTACCCGGGGGGTTCCCCGGGCCGAAGCGGCCAGAAGGACCCCCGCGTCGGAATCCAAACGAACCTTCAGAATGCCTGCGGACCTCCGTAGAATAGCTTCCATATCCGCCTGTTCGTAAAAAGAAAAGCGGCAGGAAATACCAAAACGGCTTATAAGGGGACTAGAAACCATGCCCGCCTTGGTCGTGGCCCCCACCAGAGTAAAGGGGGGAATGGGAATACGGATGGTCCTGGCGCTGGGCCCCTGGCCGATAATCCAGTCCAACTCGTAGTCTTCCATGGCGATATAAAGCATCTCTTCGATGGTGGGTTTTAACCGATGAATTTCATCGATAAAAAAAACGGTCCGCTCGGATACCGTTGTAAGTATCCCCGCCAAATCCTTGGGCTTATCCAAAGCGGGGGCGGAGGTAACCTTAAAATCCACCCCCAATTCGTGGGCTACGACCTGGGCTAAGGTGGTCTTACCCAAGCCCGGAGGACCTATGAGAAAAAGATGATCCAGACTTTCACCCCGTTCTTTCGCGGCCCGGATGAACACGGCTAGGTTTTCCTTCATCGCCGCTTGACCTAGAAATTCGGAAAGACTTTGAGGTCGAAGAGAAAGGTCCCGTTTATCCTCGTCCAATTCGGTTTCCGCGTGGACTACCGAAGGGGTTTCGACGTTTATTTTTGCCATCCCGGTCGTATCCTACTGCCCGCTCAAGAGCACTATGGCCCGTTTGAACAGGGTTTTTTCCCTATCCTCCGCCTTGCCCGGCTCCCGCGAGAGTTCTCCGTCAATTTTCGCCAGCGCTTCGGTCGCGGCTTTCCGATCGTACCCCATATCGACCAGGGCCTCGACCAGATCGCCATGGGCGGAGGACGGAACCGTTAGGGTATCCCGTACAATTTTCCCCTTGAGGGCTAAAATCATTTTTTGGGCCGTCTTTTTACCCAGACCGGGAACCGCTTCCAGACGCGCCAGGTCTTCGGTTTCCAAGGCCCGTTCCAGCTCTTCCTGCCCTATGCCGCCCATAATTTTAAGGGCCTGCCGGGGTCCTATCCCTTCGACCTTCATCAATTCCAAAAACGTTGACCGCCGGTTCTCGTCAAAAAATCCGAAGAGCCGCATTTGATCTTCCCGATGGTACAACCATACAAAAAGTCGTCCCTCCTCCCCCACTTGGGGTAGTTGGGCCGAGTCCTTAAGGGGAACCGATAGGTCCCATTCGATTCCCCCGGTAAGCAGGTGGACCGAATCGTTCCGTTTATCCGTAATAATTCCGCGAAGGCTGTTGAACATACTTGAATATAACCCGTGAAAAACCTATGCGCAAGGTTCCAGGGAATGGGCGCTACAAACCGCCGCCCCCAGGGCGTCCGCCGCATGGTCCGGTTTTGGAATGGTTTCAAGGCCTAAAATAAGGCGGACCAGCTCTTGAACCTGCGCCTTATCCGCGGATCCACGGCCCACGACCGCCTGTTTTATCGCCATGGGTGTAAACTCCCGGACCAGGAGGCCCCGTTCAGCCAGGGCCATACAGAGGACCCCCCGGGCTTCGGCTACCGGGAGGGCGCTGGTAATATTTTTCGCGAAGTAGAGGGTTTCCACGGAGGCTTCCGTGGGAACATACAGATCCAGTATCGTTTTAAATTCGGAATAGATACTAAAAAGACGTTCCGACCGGGAAAGATTCGAAGCGGTTTCGATACATCCGTGGGCTATATAGACTATCCGGTTACCCAAAAAATCCACCACACCCCATCCGGTAGAAGCCAGCCCCGGATCCACCCCAATGATACGTCGATTCGTAATGCTATTCTTCCTCGAATCCCTCGGGAATTTCGACATTAGAGTAGACGTTCTGAACGTCGTCGTTCTCTTCGAGCCTATCGATCAGTTTAACGACCTTAGAGGTGGCGTCAGCATCCAGGGATACCTCCGCTTCGGGGATCATGCTGATTTCCGCGCTAAGGGGTTCAAACTGTTTCGCGTTGAGGGCGTTCAAAACCGTTTCAAAATCCTCGGGGGTCGTGGTAACTTCAATAACCCCATCGCTTTCGGCCACGTCCTCCGCGCCCCCGTCAAGGGCCGCTTCCATAATCTGATCTTCCGTGTATTTCTCACCATCAAAGGTGATGATACCCTTGCGCTTGAAAAGCCGGGATACGGCTCCGCTGGTAGCTAAGGAGCCGCCGGAGCGGGTAAGAATATTTCGAACGTCCGCGGCGGCCCGGTTCTTATTATCCGTTAAAACTTCGATAAGAATGGCGACACCCCCGGGGGCGTAGGCTTCGTAGGTAAGTTCCTCGTAGTTTACCCCCTCTAGTTCGCCCGTACCCTTCTTTATTGCCCGGTCGATGTTGTCCTTGGGCATATTGGCCGCCCGGGCCTTTAAAATGACCGTTCTCAGCCGGGGATTTCCCTCTGGATCACCGCCGCCCATTCGCGCGGCAATGGAAATTTCTTTAATCAGCTTGGTGAACACCTGACCACGTTTCGAGTCAGCGAGACCCTTCTTGTGTTTTATGGTCGCCCATTTACTGTGACCGGACATGATAACTCCTTAATATCTCGTAAATTCGTTCAAAATCGATCGTATAGTGATACCATAGGCGGAAAATCTATGTCAACTGTTCGTTATACTGCACTTTTTTACCTGTAGGACGGCAAGGGGACGAAGAACACCCCGGAAAATACGTAAAGGGGCCCCAAAAAAACCTAGGATCTTTAAGGGAACCCCATTACATGAGTACGAAAAACCCGCGTAAAATACACTTATCCGTTAAGGGGTACCTTCGATAAATCGCTAGCAGTTTGTCGGACTTGTCCGTCCAATCATGAGTTCCCTCTAAAAACCAATTGTTTTTAGAGGGAACTTAAGCAATTCCTTACAGCAATTGAGGCAGTCCCATAACTTAGGAAGTTACGGGATTGCTTCTTTAATTGCGATTTTTTACCTTGCAAACGGCCCAAGGTGCCTGGTTTACGCAATCCGACTGGTTGCTAGGCGGTACCAAATTTACCCTTTACCACGGCTTTTTCAATGGAATCCATCATCAACCGTTCGTACCACTCGTAATTAAAGGGATGCTTTGCCCGTACGATGGGTTTCAGCACCACCTCTAGCTGATCTTTACAGGGCTCGCAGAGATCCCGGTTTTCGATATGAAAGTAATTTCTATCCTTTACAGGATTTTGGATGGCACGTTTGCATACATCGCACACAAGGGTCTTCATGGCAAACTCCTTATTACCGAACGAGAATACATGAGACAATTCTAAAAACATCAATTTTTAGAATTGTTCCGCTGAAATCGCAATTCCTGTAAGGAATTGCTTAAGCCCTCTGTAAAAACAATTGGTTTTTACAGGGGACGTATAAATAATATCCTATGGGGCGGGGAATGTCGAGTCTTATACGAAAAATTTCCATAGGAACCCGTGGAACCAGTTCGACAAACAACTAATCCCGGAGTATTCCGGATCACTGGAAATCGATGAAAGGGATCCCTCGGTTGACAAGGGGGAAAAGGGATGAAAAAATAGGCCCATGGATTTTGAAATCGCAGGAAAAAGGTACGGACCTGGAACACATGAAGGGGTACTGGTGATCGCCGAACTGGGGACGGGACACCAAGCAAGTTTAGCGAGAGCCCGAACCTTGGTGGACGCGGCGGGGGAAGCGGGGGCGACCTGCGTCAAGTTTCAAATGGTCTACGCCGATGAAATTCTCCACCCCCTAACCGGCGAAGTTCCCCTTCCCGGTGGAAACATCCGGTTGTACGACCGATTCAAGCAGTTGGAGGTCCCCCTCGATTTTTTTAAAGAAATTAAAAACTACGTGGAAAAACAGGGACTCCTTTTCCTCTGCACCCCCTTTGGGCTTCGAAGCGCCAGGGAACTGTACAGCCTCCACGTCCAGGCGATGAAAATCGCATCCCCGGAGTTGAACTTTACGGGGCTGTTGGAAGCGGTTGCCACCTTCTCTCTACCCACCCTCCTATCTTCCGGGGTGGCCAAACTGGGGGATATCGAAACAGCCTTGGATATTCTGGATCCCCGGCAAACCTGCCTGCTCCACTGCGTCACCGCCTACCCCGCTCCGGAGGAGGATTACAATCTTCGGCTACTTCCCCTGCTTTCCGGGATTTTTCACGTCCCCGTCGGGGTCAGCGACCATAGCGGGGACCCGGTCCTCGTACCCTCCCTGGCGGTGGCCCAGGGGGCCTGTGTGGTGGAAAAACACTTTTGTCTTTCCCGCTCCGACCCGGGGCTGGATGACCCTATCGCCCTCGTCCCGGAGGATTTTAAGGTCATGGTCCAAGCGATTCGACGATCCAGCGAAGACCGGCGGGAGGAAACCCTGGCGTATCTTTCCAAAACCTACGGGGAAACCAAAATTCAGGCGGTCCTAGGGTCGGGACAAAAAAAATTGGCCCCATCGGAAAAGGAAAATTACGAAAGAACCAACCGATCGATCCACGCGCTCCGGGATTTAGCGCAGGGCGAAATTTTGAGGGAAGGGGATTTCGCGGTGTATAGGACCGAAAAAAAACTCCGCCCCGGTTTAGGTCCCCAATGGGAGAAAAAAATTGTGGGCCGAAGGGTACGGAACCCCATCGGTGCCGGTGAGGGTATACGGTTCGAGGATATTTAGGGAGCCGCTAAAAACTGATGTTTTTAGTATTGTTCCGCTTAAATCGCAATTCCTGTAGGGAATTGAGGCTGTCCCGTAACTTAGGAAGTTACGGGACAGCCTCAATTGCTTAAGACCCCTCTAAAAACAATTGGTTTTTAGAGGGGTCGCATATTTGCAAAGGTTTCTTAAAAGGGATATAGTTTATACCATAAAGTAAGGGATTTTCCGTGGATACCCATGGGGGGTATTGAAATAGCCACCGTTTATGGTAACAACCCGGGATCCCAAATGAAAAAGTGGAGTAAGCTATGACCAACGTTCCCACCGGCGCGGCTCAATACTTGGTCCGTTTCGCCGATCAACATGTAGCGTGCAGTCAATACGCCCTAACCAGGTTAGGGGTCGATCGAAGCAGATGTTTTTTAAAAATTGACGAATACATGATCCTCTGCGCGCCCTTCCAATTTGGCTTTAAACGTTCTATTTTTCTTGCTTCCCTTTCAAAGCAGGAATTAACGTTTTTTCAACGGTTCACCAACGGAATTATCGGTCTTTCCATGGAATTCGTGTCCCCCAATCGGCAGGAACCCTTAAAACTCTTTATCCGCTGTACCCTGTCGGCGGTAGGCCAGATGAAGGGACGGGAAAATGTAGGCCTTTTGGTGGTGGACTTTAAAAACACCCCCGATGATTTTGTGGTTATCCTGGGGAGCCACTTGGAACATGTGGATCGGCTTAAAACCCAGTTTGAGGATTATGGAAAAACAAACATCCACGTTACCCCCGATACGGCGAAGCTGTTGGGTTACAACATGTACGCCACAATTACGGAGGTGAACGGACCGGGTCGGCGAATCCAGGTATTTTCGATCAACGCCCAATCTATCGAGCATCTGGAAGGGGCGGGAGCGGAGCTTCGGCCGGAGGGGACCGCCGTGGCGTACCAACTATTTTTCCGCCGGTACCGGGTTTCCGTCGCCGGAACTATCGTAAGCTCCGAAAGGCTTCCCACGGGGATTGTAAAAACCCGGTCTAAACTGGAATTTAGTCCCGAATTGGTGGAAATTCTAGACGATTACTGGTTCCGTAATCGGGCGCAGAAAAATCAACCGAATTGAGCGATGAGTTTAAGTCCGTAGAGGGTTAAATCGGGTTCCACCAGGGTAAACACCCGGGTAAGGGGCGCGATGACAGAGCAGAGTCCTCCGGTAGCCACAACCTTAACCTCCGTTTTTATCTCCTCTTTAATTTTTTGTATCATATATTCCACCAGCCCCGTAAAACCGTACACAACCCCGGCTTGGATGGCCTGAACCGTGTTTTTTCCGAAGGGCTGGGGAGGTGGGGCCAACTGGACAAAGGGAAGCTGGGCCGTATCTCGGGAAAGGGCGTTCACCGCGGTCCCCAATCCGGGGGCTATGGCCACGCCGTACATGGTTCCTTTGGCATCGATCACCGTAAACGTCAAGGCGGTACCAAAATCTACCACCACGCAGGCCCCCCGGCATTTGTCCCAGGCGGCCATGGCGTCGGCCACCAGGTCCGCCCCTACTTCGTAGGGGTTCACCACACCGATGGGTAGGGAGGGGTAAATTTCTGGTCCCACCACCACCGCCTTGCGGCCCGTAATCCGTTGCACCATGGCAATCATGGGATCAGAAAGGGAGGGAACCACCGAAGAAATGCAGGCCTTTTCGATATTTCGGGGGTTTATGCCCCCGTCTTGAAATAGGGACCGAAAAACCACCGCGTATTCATCCTCGGTTTTTTTTGCCACCGTATGGATCCGCCAGTTATGGGTCAGCGTATCACCCTCCCAAATTCCCGCGACTATATTGGTATTGCCCACGTCAATGGTTAATAGCATCCTTCTCCCCTTATCTTGCGTACGGTCATCAATTATGGCATCATAGCCTGGAACGATACTTTTTTCCATACGGAGTTTTATCCATGTCCCAATACATAGAACCGAGAGTCTTAAAGGGGTTCCGCGATTTTCTTCCCCCCGCCGAGATTGAACGTCGCCGATTGGTTGAAAAAATCGAGGCTTCCTTCCGATCCTTTGGCTTTGTTCCCATCGATACCCCTGCCCTGGAGTATACGGAAATTCTGTTGGGAAAGGGGGGCGGGGAAACGGAAAAACAGGTGTACCGTTTCAAGGACCACGGAGATAGGGACGTGGCCCTCCGGTTCGATCTGACCGTTCCCTTTGCCCGCTTTATGGCGGAGCACCGTTCAGACCTGAATCTACCCTTTAAACGGTACCACATCGCCAAGGTTTGGCGGGGAGAAAACACCCAACGGGGCCGATACCGGGAGTTCATGCAGTGCGATTTTGACATTGTGGGTAGCGAAGCGGTAGGAGCGGACTTTGAAATCCTATTGATGATGCACGAAACCCTGCGGGCCATTGGGGGCGGGGACGTGACCATCCGGCTGAACCACCGGGGGGTGTTCAACCGGTTTTTACGGCGGTTGGATGTGGGGGAACAATCGGTAAACATCCTGAGGACGGTGGATAAGATTGGCAAAATTGGCCGGGATGAAACCCTGAAGTTGTTGAGCCAGTTGGTGGGCCAAGACCGGGGGCAGGAAATATTGGATTTTATCCAGCCAAAGGCGGACTTTTATGCCACCCTGACGGCCATGACCGAAAAGGCGGGGGGAGAGGGTTCGGATACGGACCGCTTAGCCCAGTTGAGGAAGGGGATGGAAGACGCAGGGGTAGAAGCGGCGTTTACCCTCGATCCGTCCATAACCCGGGGCCTGGATTACTACACCGGCGTGGTATATGAAACCTTTTTAAACGACCTTCCGTCCATCGGTTCGGTCTGTTCCGGGGGCCGGTACGACGACCTGGCGGGGTTATATTCCAAGGAACGGCTCCCCGGGGTGGGGGCCTCTATCGGGTTGGATCGGCTTATAGCCGCCTTGGAAGCCCTGGGTCGTTCATCCTCCGTCGTATCCTACGCCCCCGTGGCCATTGCCTGCCTACGGGAGGACCAGAACGGGTATTACCAATCCCTGGCCCAGCAATTTCGAGCCCAGGGTATCCCCTGCGATGTTTTTATGGAGGCAAAAAAACTTCCCCAGCAGTTCACCCTGGCGGAAAAAAAGGGGGCCCACTGGTTGTTAATCCCCCCGGATAACCCTGGGGTACCGGAGTTAACGATGCGGGATCTGGGAAAGCGGGAAAACAGGACCTTTAGCGGTATCGCCGAAGCGGTACGGACGATACGGGAAGACCTAGGGGCCCCTTAGGGGTCGTCGGTTTTCTTTGGCCCATTCCCCCCCGGGATGCCGTAGTATCCCCCTTCTTCGGCGACCAGCCCCTCGTCCCGCAGTTTGGATAGGGCTAAAGCCAGCCGGTCCTCGGGGATGCCGGTTAGACGCACGAGGGTTCCCAGATCCTGGGAACCCTCGTGGGATAGAATTTTTAACGCCGCCCCCCGGCTTTGGCGGAGGGAGCCTTCAAAGGGACTTTGTCTTTGATAGTGGGCGCTCCTGCGGTTGGGGTTGGGGCTGATTTTTTTCAATTCCGCCCCATAGTCCATCAGGGCCCAGTACCAGGGCCGAACCCGGTCCCTATCCAGGGTCCGTTCTACCAGGGGTATCAGCTCCCTATCGCCAACCCCATCCTGGTCGGGGAAAAAGAAGTGAAGAAAGGCCGAACGGATGTTGGTTTCGATAAATACCGACGGTATCGCGAAGGCAAAACAGGCAATAGCCCGGGCGGTATAGGGTCCAATTCCCGGGAGTTTCTCCAATTCTCCGCTATCCGATGGAAGATGGCCCTGATAGTTCTGAACCAACAGGGATGCCGTTTGCACCAGGTACCGGGCCCTCCGGTTGTAGCCCAGGCCGCTCCATTCCCGAAGGACCCGGTCGAAGGGCGCGGAAGCCAGGGCCTGGGGATCGGGCCACAGGGAAACCCAACGGTGCCAATAGGGAATAACCCGTTCGGTTTGGGTTTGTTGAAGCATTACCTCGGAAAGGAGAATGGCCCAGGGGTCGGTGGTTTCCCGCCAGGGGAAACGGCGTCCCCGTTCCCGATAATTCTGCCAAACCGCGGCTTTAAATTCTTCGATTTCATCGATCGTCGGTTCGGGGGCCACGTTTTTTTTCCAGCTCCTCGCCGATCCGATCGGCTATCTCTTCGGGTCCATAGCGGGCCGTATCGATGACCAAGTCGGCGACCGAATAGTCGTCGTTGTCTATACCGTACAACCGGAGATACCGTTCCCTATCCTGACGATCCCGTTCCCTGGTAAATGCGGTGATCGCGGCGATTTCTCCCCCTTCCCTCTGGACGATTCTTCGGACCCGGACCTCCTCGTCCGCATGAAGGTAGACCTTTAGGTCCGCCTCCGGGAGCATCCAAATAGCCAGCCGGGAACCGAGGACGCAACCCTTCGAGGCCCTGGCCAGGGCGACCTGCCGCTGGTCCACCTCCCGATCCCAGAAATCGTCCTGGGCCGCCAGTCGAAGCACCTCTTCCAAGGAGAGACCCCGTTCTTCCGCCAGGGTACGAAACGTAAAATTGATACATTGGAGGTCCCAGCGCTGGGCCACAAGTTTGCTCACCGTGGTGTTACCGCACCCGCTTTTTCCCGAGATGGCTATTTTTAACGGACGGCCCTTCATTCGACGTTCCTCAGTTGTTCCCGAATATTTTCCAGGGAATCCTTCATGGCCACCACCGCTTGGCTTACCTCTAAAACGGGACTCTTAGAGCCTATGGTATTAATCTCCCGGTTGATTTCTTGACAGAGGAAGTCCAATTTTTTCCCCGGCGCTGGGTTTCGCATTTCTTCGGCCCTAAATTCCTGGAGGTGGGCCCGGAGACGGGATAGTTCCTCCGAAATGGTATACTTCATAAGAAGCACCGCTGTTTCCGCGAGGATACGATTTTCATCCACCCCATCGCCCAATAGTTCCTTAAATCGGTTCCGCAAATTTTCTTTTATCGAATTTTCCAGGACCGGAATGTAGGCGGATACCGTATCCTGGGCCTTCTCGATCTCCCCCAGATGATAAAGGATATCGTTCCGGGTGGACTCCCCTTCCCTAACCCGTTCACTATTAAAAAGCTCGGCGGTTTTCTCTAACGTGGGTTTGATAAGGCCCCAGTACCGTTCCGTATCCCGGACCTTATCGATTTGGAGAACCCCTTCCATCCCCAGGATTAAAGAAAGATGGGGCTTTTCATCGATATTCAAAGCCGTGGCTAGGGTTTTGATGGCCCCATAGTACGCCTGGGCGGCCTTTTCATCCACCGTAACGTTTACATCCGAGGCGAGTTCCTTAAAACGGATGGTTACCTCCACCTTTCCCCGTTCGCATTGGCCGGCAATAAACTCGCGGACGCGACTTTCCAGGGGTGAAAGAAGGGGAGGAAGGTTAACCGCCACTTCTAAAAATCGATTGTTATACCCCTTGATCTCGACAGACAGGGTAACCTGGGTATCCCTCCATTCCTGGTACCCAAAACCGGTCATGCTCTTCACTGAAGGCTCCTTGCTTTTTTAAAGGGGGCTTCTAAAAACTCACAGAGTTTTTAGAGGCGCCCTAAAAGTTTTTCGTACAGGGCCCGGGCGAGTTTCCAGTTATCCCCCGCTCCCATGCTGATAAATAAATCCGAGGGACCCGCTTCCGCAACCAGCGTATCCAGGGCAGACAGGGGTTCTTCGAAATACCGAACATCCTCCTTTAGAGCCCTGGTTCGTTGGTAGAGGGTTTTCCCGTCCACACCGCCGCTGTAGGTTTCCCGGGCGGAGGGGTAGATTTTATGGAGGATCACCCGATCCGCCGGCAGTAGGGACAGGGCAAAATCGTCTAAAAGGGCCGCCGTGCGGGTGTAGGTGTGGGACATAAAGCTGACGATTAAGCGCCGCTGGGGATAAAAAGCCTTAAGCCCCTCCAGGGTCGTTTTGATCGCCGTGGGATGGTGGGCGTAATCGTCCATAACCAGGGTTCCCCCGGCCTCGCCGATAATTTGGGACCTTCGGCGGCTCCCGACAAAATTTTCAAGAGCCCCCTGGGCCCTGAGCAACCGATCCTCGTCCCAAGGGGAAGAGCGGGGACCCTTTCCGTCCAGGTCCTCCAGGATCCGGGTCAGTAAAGCCAGGGCGGCGGTGGCGTTTAACACCGTATGACGTCCCGGGACCCGAAGCCGCCAGGGGGCCAGAAGGCCCTGGAGGGTAAAGTGGGTTCGTTCGTTTTCCACCAAAAAGGAGGTAATCCTAAAGGGACCTTCGGCGGTAAATCCGTAGGGAATAAACGTCAGATCCCTCCGCTGTTCCCCAAGGATTTGGGCGACTTCCCGGGCCCCTGGATCGTCGGCGCAGTACAGGAGATCCCCCGAAGGGGGGAGTTTTAGGGCGTACTCTATAAAAGCGTCCCGGATGGATTCGTAGGTGGGGTAATAATCCTGATGATCCGATTCGACGCTGGTTAGAATAATGCGGCGGGGATGGAAGGCTAAAAAATGTTTCCGATATTCGCAGGTTTCGGCGATAAAGTATCGGTCCCCCAATACTAGGGTTGATCGATTGGCGAAATTCCCCACCGCGCTTCCCGCTAAAACCTGGGCGGGGACCCCTAAGGCCTGGGCGAGGGTTCCCGCCAGGGCTGTGGTGGTGGTTTTGCCGTGAACCCCTGCGATACCGGAGGAATCAAAGCGTTGGGAATAGGCGCCCAGGGCGTCGGTGTACTTTAGAAGCCTCCGATTCTGTTGGACCGCGGCTATCAATTCCACGTTCGTATCCAACCCGTAGGCGGCCGAATAAATTACCAAATCCACATCCGGGGGAAGGTTAGATGCTGAGAAGCCTTCTTTATAGGGGATTCCTAATTCCCGTAAGATTTCATCGGTATAAAAATGTTCGGTCGTATCGGAGCCGGTAATCCGGGCTCCCCAACGGTTGAACAATTCCGCTAGGGCGCACATGCCCGTCCCCTTAATCCCCACAAAGTGGACTTTAAAATTGCGTAAATCCTTTGGGAGTTCCCCATTAGTCATGGGCCTATCCTATCCGATGGGTCAGGGTTTTTCAACCGAGGGACCCCGGGTCGTCGAAAACCGCATAAACCCGGGGGTACCCTTGAGACAATTCTAAAAACAATTGGTTTTTAGAGGGGACTCACCCTTGATTACAATGATTTTTTCTACTAAACCCTCTACCAACGGAGAAAACCCATGGATCTTGAGGGCCCTTTTACGAGCTATGACGATGTTTTTACCTGGCTATCCCGGTTTATCAACCTGGAACGGGGCCAAACGGGAAAAAGTTTCCGTCTTGATAGGATGGAATACCTGGCCCAAAGGGCTGGGCATCCCGAGGGGTCCTTCCCTCTAATCCACGTGGCGGGATCCAAGGGCAAGGGTTCGGTGACCACCATGATCGCCGGAATCCTAACAGCGGGGGGATACAGGACGGGAAGGTACGTTTCTCCCCACGTAACCGAGTATAGGGAACGCCTCGCCCTGGGCTCGGGGTTCTTTGCCCCCCCGGTGTACGTAAAAGCGGGGGAAGAGCTACGGTCGTTGGTCAATCAACTTACCTCCGAGGCTAGGCTTCCCGGTCCGTCCATGGCGGCGCTTTTTGACGGGCGCCGAGCCCTGGGTGAGGAGCCGACTTTTTTCGAGCTCCTGACCCTCTATTTTTTTCTCTGCGCCCGGGAGGCCGGCTGTACCGCCGCGGCGGTGGAAACCGGCATGGGGGGCCGCTTGGACGCCACGAACATCGTCGATCCGGTGGTCTCGGTCATCATGCCCATCGAATTGGAACACACCGAATACCTAGGCTCTACCCTGCAAGCCATCGCGGGGGAAAAGGCTGGAATTATTAAAAACCAAAGGCCCGTGGTGGTGGCGGAACAGGAACCGGAGGCCCTGGAGGTTTTTAAAAACGTGGTCCTCCAAAGGAACGGAAGCCTGCGGTACCTTCCCCAGGAAGTACGTTTGGATCAAATCAGGGTAGATCGGGAAGGAACCTCCGCACGGCTACGGTACACGGATCACTCCATCCTCCCCCACCCCCTCGACCTAGGGCTTAAGCTGGTCGGGGAAATTCAGGCCTACAACGCGGCGGTGGCTATTTTAGCCGCCAAGTTAGGATTTCCCGAATTACGAGAGGAGGATATACTCCGGGGTCTGGAGGAAGTTCAGCTCCCCGGTCGTTTTGAAAAAATACAGGACGATCCGCCGCTGATTATCGACGGGGCCCACACCCCCAGGAGCGTTACCCTCTGTAGGGAAACCTTTACGGAATTGTACGGTTCCCAGGGAATATTGTTGTTCGGTTGCGCCATCGACAAGGATTCCCTGGCCATGGCGCGAATTCTGGTCCCCCATTTTTCTACGATCATTATCACCGCCCCGGGGACCTTTAAAAAAAGCGATCCCCCATCGGTATATCGCCATTTTATTTCCGTAGAGTCGGAGAAACACCCGAAGATACTGCTAGAACCGGATACCCAGGGGGCCATCGAGCTCTGTGTAAATCTCGGTATGGAAAAAGGGGCCCCCATCCTGGTCACCGGGTCCTTCTATTTGGCCTCGGCGGTCCGCAGGTACGGGGAAAAGCGGTAGACCGGAGTTTTGCCCCAGGGATAAGCTCCTAGGTTTTATGGCTCAACGGGGGGAAGCCGGTACTCCCGAAGCTCTCCGGTTTCTGGATCGGTAAAGCCTAAAAAATCGGCTCGAAGGGCCAGAGTTCCCGGCCCATAGGTAAGTCCGCCGTAGAGGGGATCCGAAAGAATGGGAAAACCAATCCACGACAGATGACACCGGATTTGGTGCCTAAAACCCCGCAGAAGCCGGAGCCGGAGGGTGTAACGGTTCCCCGTTTCCTCCCGCAGTTCCAAAACCTCGGTTTTATAGGGACCTGGGCCATCCCAGGCGATTTCTTTTTTGTATTTTGAGGAAGTTTCACGACCTGGAAGGACCGGGCGGACACTCCGGCGACCCACCCCGTAGGGTCGAAACGCGCTTTTTATCCCAAAGGGGACCCTAAAATTCCGGTTCTCCGGGGGCGGGGGAAAACCCTCCAAACCCGCACCGGGGACCGTTTTTGTGCACCCGGCGTGGTATTCCTTCACCAGAAAGCCCCGTTCCTGTTGGGTTAGGAAAAAATCCAGGGCCCCCTGGGTACGGGCGACTAAAACCAGCCCTTCCGTATCCTGGTCCAACCGATGTAGGAGTCCCCCCTCCACCGCCTTGCGTCCCCGGGGGACCTTTACCTCAGGAAAATTCTGGGCGCACCAATCCAACAGAGTTAACTCCCCTTTCCGATCCAGGGGAGCGCAGTGCATCCGCGGGGGTTTATAAACCACCAGATAGGAAGGGGTTTGATCTACTAAAAAGGGAAGATTCATAGGGATCCACAATACAAAAAACGGACTAAAGCGTCGATACTATAGGAGACCCCGGATTCCCTGGGGATATACCAGAAAAGGTCGCGATGGAATATGAAAACGAAAAATCTTAAGAACCGTCTTCGAAACCTGGGGGGTCGCCTGACGATTACCACCGAATTATTCAACCGAAACCAGTTGGCTAACCACGCCGCGGCGGGGGCTTATGGGTTTTTACTGTCCGCCCTTCCGGCAATCCTGTTGGGGACCCTGATCGTAACCTGGGTTTTTCGAGCGAAGCCAGAAAAGATGGGGGAGCTTTTCTCGGTTTTAGGAAACCTGGGGGGCCTTGTGGATTCCCAGGATCTGCTGAAGTCGTACCTTTCCTTCTCCTTTTCCGGCATCGCAGGGATAGTCGCGACGATCAACCTTATTTGGACCACCCGGGTGTTTGCCCTCTCCTTACAAAGGGGACTCCGGGTCATCTTCGCGGTCTCCGTTCCTCCGAACCCCATCAAGGAAGCGGCAATCCCCTTCGTTATCGAGTTTTTTGCCCTGTTCTACGCCCTGATCCTCTGGGGTCTGTTACAAATACCCTCCAACGGGGCGATCCCCCTATGGCTACTCCGGGGCCTCTTTCCCCTAGCCGGCTTGGGCTTCCTGTCGTACCTGGCCTACCGATTTGTGCCTATTCAAGCGCCCTCCCGGAGGGCATCCCTGGTCGGAGCACTTTTTTGTGTCATCGCCTTTGGTTTATTATCCACGGGTTTTCATCTTTTCGTGAATCCGGAAAAGTACGACCGTCTATACGGTTCCCTGGGGAATTTGATACTCCTGTTGGCCAACGTGTATTTCTTTTTTATGTTTTTCTTCATGGGCGCCCAGTTTACCTTTGTGTGGGATTCTATCGACGCCCTAACTTTTTCCCGGTTCCATAGGGTCCATAGGAATACGACGGAGACGTCCAAACCAACGCAACGCTTATCGCCCCTGGAACGTCGTCTTTTTTCATCCACCGACGGGGCTTTGCAAAAATAT